>Ga0209935_1003474_pt1 | contig 16209 bp, 16 predicted proteins | sample ThiBio_1000_plan_2_FD_183958 | JGI IMG/M metagenome (GOLD analysis project Ga0209935, IMG submission 183958) | Wastewater bioreactor microbial communities from Cape Town, South Africa - Thiocy_cont_1000_plan (SPAdes) | ecosystem: Engineered > Bioreactor > Thiocyanate-remediating >... | reverse complement strand
ACACACACACACACACACACACACACACACACACACACACACACACACACAAGGCTCGGCCGTTGATAGTGTTGTCGAATGGAGAGGGGCGGTGGAATACGGGTGTATGGTCTGGGTGGGCAGAAGGTGACCCAGTGTATCTGCGATGGGCAGCGCACGGTACAGTTGTGAACAAGAAATGTCCTTACACTTGCGATATCACCCACGACAACAGCCTCATCCCGGATTCCGATGCAGTAATTATGGAGGTAGTGTGTTGTTGATGTTGTGCGTGGTTGTGTGTGGTTGTGTCTGCGTGTGAAGTACAGCCTAATTAATCGGTTCAATGAAGGTAATAAACCATCCGAAGTTCCTTGGCGGCGCCGCGAAAGAAGTTCCTATGCCTTTTCCTGCCCGAAAGGGCATTATATTAGGTAAAGCCTTCTCTCTCTCTCTCTCTCTCTCTCTCTCTCTCTCTCTCTCTCTCTCTCGTGACTTATATTCTATATTAGGTATGTTATACAATGAACCCACAGAGCATTGGCCCGACTGGGTGTCAGGTGCAATCCGTGCTCGCTTCGATTTTGTCATGCACACCAATCAGAGTGTGGGGATGCCCATCACAACCATCTGCAACTGGGGCAGAGACATCCATGAGTACCTGCGAGACTCGATGAAGGACAAGGAGCCAGGGAGAGACATAGTGTATTTCTGCGATCACGGGGTGGCCCCGGAGTACAACAACTACATCCAAGAATTCCTCTCGTTGGTGCGCCAGCGAGACAGCGAGGTGAGGCTGGTTGACCAGGGGGAGGCCTCCAAAGAAGCGGGTGCAGAGGGGGCCTATTACATGCCATGGCGTTTGGGCTACTATCAGTCCTTCAAGTTCGCGTTGATCACCGAGAACTCCCTCGAGAGAGACTGGGTGTCCCTCGACTACTCGCAGGCACTCCTTGGGGGTGCAGTCCCCATCTACATCGGAGCTCGCAACATCGAAGAATTCTTTCCTGGAACGGCGGTGAGAGGCAGAGGTCCCGAGAGCGGGATTGTCGACATTCGAGACTTCCGCACCCCCGTCGAGCTTTTCGAGCACGTGCAGATGTTGCTGGAGAATGAAGCTGAGTATCAGAAGTACTTCGCATGGAAGAAGAATGGGTTCACGCAGCATTTCTTGCAGCACCTGGACCGATGCGTTTATTACGCTGAGTGCAAACTTTGTGAAAAAGTTCAAAGCTTGTTACAACAATGAAGCTTGGAGCTTCATTGCTTGTGTTCCTTCTAAGGACCTTAAAAAAGGAAAGAGATTTTTTTGAAAGGTGTAGAGTTGTTTATTATTTTGTGTTAGCTCTTTAATAGTCCTTAAGCATCTTGTCACGCAACTCCTCCTTGTACTGTTCGATGGTCCCTTTGTAGGGTGTCACGGACTGGCCCTCGCATACCCAGATCTCCTTGGCCACCTGATTGATCAATCGGAAGTCGTGAGACACCAACACCATGCCGCCGTCAAAATCGTTGATGGCATCTGCAAGGGCATCGATGGTCTCGATATCCAAGTGGTTCGTCGGCTCGTCAAGAAGAAGAAGATGCGGCTCCTTCCATGCCAACCAAGCAAATACCACCCTACTCTTTTGTCCGTCTGACAAAAGTTGGATGGGGGAGGTTTGAGCAGCTCCGGTGAGGCCAAATTGACCTAGAGAGAAAGGAGGAAGTGTGAGTGAGAGTGAGCGAGAGTGAGAATGTGAGTAAGTGAGAGTGAGAGTGAGTGGGTGTGGCGACACAGAGGTAGAAAGAAGGGGGGAGGAGAGGGCGTACCAATAATTCGTCGCATTTCCTCTTTTTCTTTGACTTCGGGGAATTGTTGCATCATGTAGTCGAGAGGAGAGATGGAGGGATCCAACTGATCCATCAGATGTTGCCGATAGACTCCCATCCTCAACTTGTTGTGTCGCTTGACCATACCATCGAGGGGTGCCAGCTCGGAGGTCATCAATTTCAATAGAGTGGACTGTATACAAATACAAAAAAGGAAAAAGTTAAAAAATACCAAATTAAGCAAGAAGAAGGCCTCTCTCAGACATACCTTGCCCACACCATTGGGACCTACGAGGGCAACGCGGGAGTCCAAATCGATACCGAATTCGAGTCCCTTGTAGAGGACCTTGTCCGGGGAATACCCGAAGGACACACCTTGGAACTGCAGCACAGGGGGAGGGAGTGTGCCGACATCGAAGAATTTCAGGTTCAATACCCTATCCTTCACGACCCTCTCTGTCAGACCTCCTGCAGTCATTTTTGCTAACACCTAAACAATGGGGAAAATGCCAATGTGAGAAAAAAATTCTTGGAAAATGTGTGTGTGTGTGTTGTGGTATTTATTTACCTTTTCTTTGCTCTTGGCTTGTCGGGCCAACTTTGCCGAACCATGACCGAACCGAGCGATGTAGTTCTTCATGTGTGCGATCTGATCTTGTTCCCAGTTAAATTGTTTCATTTGATTTGTCTCTGCTTCAATTCTGTTTTTTTTGTTAATATGGAGAGAGAGAGAGAGAGAGAGAGAGAGAGAGAGAGAGAGAGAATTACCTTGCTTGTACATAGGCATCGTAGTTGCCAGTGTAGTAGGTCACCTTCTTGTCTTGCAAGTGAATGATGCTTGTGCAGACACCATTCAAGAAATCCTGCGAATGCGACACCAACACAAGAATTCTGTTGTAGTGTTTCAGATACTCTTCGAGCCACACGCAAGCTTCGAGATCCAAGTGATTAGTAGGTTCGTCCAACAAAAGCATCGTCGGTTTGACAAAGAGTGCTTTGGCCAGGGCTATACGCATCCTCCAACCACCTAATTTTTTCAAAATCATTTTAAAATTCCATTTCGATTTTTTTGGGTTTTTTTTTTGACTTCGTACCGCTAAACTCCCGTGTCTTCATCTTCTGCATATGCGCAGAAAATCCCAAACCATGCAAAATCTTGGAGCCCGCAACCAATGCGATTTCTGCCTCCAACTCTTCAAGTCGGTGGTAAACATCATTTAATCTGTCTCCGGATTCATCTAAATCGTTGCGTTAACATAGATTTTTGGAATTTTGGTTATCAATTTGGGAACTTTACCAGCATCAAGGACCATGAGCTCCTCCGCTTCCTTTTCTAATCGCTCCCGTTCTGTATCTACATCTTCCAATACTGCTTCGATGGCGGTTTTCTCTGAGGCTTCAACCTCTCCGTCGACAAAATAAATATCTGGAGGAACAAGTCAACCACAAGAATTTAAAAGCAATCCAAACCTATGTGGTTCGGAATCGGAACTTCCCGACGGCCCAAAGCTTTCATCAGTGTAGATTTACCAGTGCCGTTCAGACCAATTAGCCCATAGCGTCTGCCAAAGTTAAACTCAAGCCTAAAGGTATGGTTAGGAAGTACGATTCGGAGCGAATTCACTTACAATGTGTCTTTGATGAGTTCCTGACCGTGCAGAGCCAGGGAAAATTGATCTATTTTCAAATCTCGAGCAAGCCTGTGCGATGTTAAAACACCAGTGCATGTTCTAGGATTGTCTAGAGCAAAGTTAGCTTGGTCCACGGACTGAACATTTTTACGATCACGTACTTAATTCCTTTTCCAGACCAGGCTCCGCATGTCCGTTGGTTGACCCGTTAGCGGCTTTGGGCGCGGGCTTTCCTCCTTTACCTCGCACAGCCTTTCCACCCCTTCCTCCCTTTCCTCCTCTCTTCTTAGACGACATCGCACAACAGGAAGACCAAATAAATAAGAATAAATACGGGGCGGAGTCCCAACGAGCACACAGTTCAGCGATTGCCGCGTATTTGTTCCTAAAACCTTCTTAGAACTTTGCAGTCGACAACAATTGCTTCCTAGAAAGCCACAAACAAACACGCAGCCATGAACTTGTGGAAAACCAACGCCACCACAGCGCCTTTGTGGGAGGTGTTTTGCACGGGATGCAAGTACGTATTTAATAGCGTTTTGGTCTTGCTAATCCAAAGTAGTTCCTTGCTCTTCAAGTATCACAAACGCGGCACCGGGTCCTTGCGAAATGTAATTTTATCCAAAGTGTCCGGTACACCCTCCCTTTCCGAACAGATCGGTTTGTGGTTCTGACCCTCTTATCTTCTCTTCACAAGAAAATAAGCTGACACCAGAGCACAAGTGCCCCTCTTGTTCTGCCCCGATCGCGCGAATGAAGGTGTTGAACGGATCGCTTATTTGGCGGCTCATTCCGAGCAAATACACTACAAAAGTGCATAAATCCGAATAGGCTACTCACACAATGGTGCCATATGTATAGACGTAGTGGCCAATACGTATGTAATTATTTATTATTGCTGCTTAATCTTCAAATTTGATCTTCTTTCCTTCGAATTTGTTAATCGTCTGCTTGTCTTTGAGTGTCTTTTTGGCTTCCCAAGAAGGATGCAGCTTCTTTTGGCTCTGTGAATCCTTTCCTGTCTTCCTTGTAGAACGCGATTCCTCCGACGGCAGAATCCTTATGTATGACAAGATTTAGGTTAACATACCTTCTTTGAATCGGGGTTTGGAATTACCTTCGTTTCTTCTGCGCGGGTCCCTCATTTACAACGGAACCATTCAAGCTGCTCACAAATATTGATGAAAGAGTCTTCGATGACTTGGCGGTCTTCTGCTTTGGAGGCTTCTTGGTTTGCTTTGGAGCTTCGCTCGGTTTGCTCTCCTCCTCGGGCAGCTCAGAAATGACCTCCTCGTCGTCCTTCTCTACTCGATCTTCTGTTGATTCGGCCTCCTCTTCCTCTTCTTCTTTGTCTTGTGCCTCTTCCTGCTTGTTGTCTTCCTCCATCCTCAAGGCTTCACCATCATCAGCCTGCTCTGCATTCTCTTCGGTCCCTGTTTCAACCACGGAAGTAGCAGCCTACAGATAGATCAATCGTGAGCTAGAGAGGTCATGTGTTGAAGAGAGGGCACCTACCGGTCTTTTCCGTTTCAATGTGCGTCGCTGATCTCGTTTGTCCTTTTGGATATCCTTTACGTGCTTCTCTTTATCTTTAATCTCGTGCAGTTTTTCATACTCCTCTCTAACAAATTTCGTTTTCAGAATCCGCTTGATCACCGCCTCTTTGTTTGCGTTAACACCCCCTGTTAATTAACGGTAAGATGCTTGCTAATCACACTGAATTTTGTTACCTGCTTCATTGGATTTCTTGCCCAACCCAAGCCAGGGTAAGAAATCCTCAGGATGAAGGGTCTTCAGGATCTGTACTTGCTGTTCCACTCGCTCAAGCTCCTCCTTAGACGGAAGCTTTGTCTTGGTTGCATCATCAGAAGTATTTTCTTGCTCTAACATCTTCCATCGGGCAAGCCGTTTGCTCATTAGTTGTGCTTCGCGTTTCTGCTGCTTCTTGATGGCCTGAAGGAGCGCCTTTTGGCAGTGATTATCCTTTCGTTGGGCGGAAAGCTTCTTCAGAAGGAGTAGTTTCTTATGTAGTTCTGATTTCTTCCTGCCATCTTTTTCCTTTCGTACCCGGAGGTAAAGCTGATTAATCTCGAATTTGAGGTTGCTCTTTCTGTTAGTGACATGGTGATCTGGCCTTGGTTCGTGTTGTGCTGTCTTTGACGCAGGTGAGGCGCGCGGCCTTGCTTGCTGCTTCGGCTTCTTCCCTTCCATTCACTTCTAGGAAAGATCTTGCTTTGCGGGCGTTGATGAAGGCAAAGCGGACGATCGTACCTCGTTCGTTTGTATTGCCAAGATGTTGTATTCGTTCCTCGGGCACGTATTGCACCAGTAGTATACCCAAAGGTCCTCCATCAAGCACATGTTTTGGCTGTTGTTGATAATTTTCATTAGAGCGGCGAACTTGGGCGGAGGTTGAGGAACAGAAAACATTTCTGGATGAGTTGGGAGTTCGGCTTGGCGTACGAGAGGTGCGCCTCTTGTTCTGTGATCGTTTCGCAAGTGCTTAATCAACTTTAGTTAGCAGATTGGTACAAAATTTCGCGAAGAGATGTTGCGAAGCAGGGAATGGGCTTGTTTTACTATTACAGATCGCTGCCACATGCGCTGCGCACAGTGTATCCCAACTTTCATTGGGAATCAGCAAGATTTGCCGAAACTCGGCGTGCAACATCTGGATATTGGAAGGACGAGAAAAACATAATGACAGCATTATCGAGAGCAGAAGCCAGACTTGGGATTAGAAAGGTAACGCCTTTAAACTTGCGGCAAGATCTAGTCTTTACCTTGGTGCACTCAGCCAGAGGATTGGTATTCAGTCACTCTATCTGATCTTCGGGAAGTTGGATTGAACCATCGGATGAGCAAGACAAAGTTGGCACAACTCTTGCATCAAAAGTATCCCGACTATCAATGGGAGAAGTTATATTTTCTCCGAGGCAAGTATGCACAGCAACGACGATTGGAAGTAGCCGTTGGGTCCCTCTTCCCGGTAGATATTCTCTCTAAGACTCACCTTTAAACAACAACACTCACCACAACGACAACAAAAAAACAGAATGTCGAAATAAAAGTGAACGTGCGAAAAGAAGCCAACCTAGTTAATCCAATCAGCCTCGAACCCCTCGAATTAGATATCTGGATACCATCCCTCAATCTCGCCTTTGAGTATCAGGTACTTTCATTTCATTCAATTCCCAGAATATCCTTTTTCTTACTTCAAGCATTCACCTTTAAGGAAAAACATCACTATGTCAGCACCTCCTATGCCTATCAACCCTTGGATGTGCTTCAATCACGTGACAAGATGAAACAGCAATTGGCCACTACACAGGGAATCACCTTGGTTACAGTACCCTGTTGGTGGGACGGAAGGACAGAAAGGTAAAAAGCCCTTGTTGCTGACAATTGTGATTTGCAATTACTTAGAAGAATATTTTTTTAGCTTAGCTGCTACGATACACAAATTACGACCCGAGCTATTAGAAAATCCTAATGATTTGGTGAAGGATGCTAGTCCCATACCAACAGATATGCCTCCACACTTTCTCGATAAAGAAGTACCGCATATTGAAGATATTGGGGAGGCTACTACCGCATGCTTCCTCACCTCATCACATGTGGATGTAACGAATTGGTATGTCCTCTCTCTCTCTCTCTCTCTCTCTCTCTCTCTCTCTCTCTCTCTCTCTCTCTCTCTCTCTCTCTCTCTCTCTCTCTCTCTTTGTACTTACACAAACTCACACACTCGCTCGCTTACTCATTCACTCTCTTACAGGTGGATGTTCGAAAAATATGATGGTGTGCGAGCCTTTTGGAATCCTCTTAAGAAAGCATTCTACTCTCGTCATGGCAACAAGTTCGCATTTCCTCAACATACCATTGATGCCATGCCCACCGATTTCTTTCTTGATGGAGAGTTATGGTATGTAGAGTTTTTTGGAAGAAAGAGAGAAGAGAGAGAGAGAGAGAGAGAGAGAGAGAGAGAGAGAGAGAGAGAGAGAGAGAGAGAGAGAGAGAGAGAGAGAGAGAGAGAGAGAGAGAAGCGCGAGAGAATTATTCCCGTGATTAAAAAATGAAAACAATGAAGGTTTGGACGACAGAATTTTCAGGAGGCCACAAAAATATCCAATCGGGCTGATCCAGCGACTATCAATTGGAGTGAATTCAGGTACATGGTATTCGATATCCCCAACGTTGCAGACAAAAAGGCAACCTATGCAGAGCGTTATAACATGTTAGGTAACCTATCCCTCTTATTTAATTCGTTTTCTTTCTGTTTTTCATCCCGATCGTTGAATACATCTAGCAAAGAAGCTTCAAGATTTCAATTCCAAGAAAAACGAAGGAGCGGAAGGCTTCATTCGCCTCGCAAAGTGGGAGGGATGTAGGGACGCTGCACATCTGGAACAATTTTATCAGCAAATCATCGATGAGGGAGGAGAGGGAGTCATCTTGCGCGATCCGTTGTGTCAATATGAACCAGGGAGATCCAGCGGTTATCTAAAACACAAAGTACGTTATTTTCCCCTCATTGCCAGTTTTAGTCACGCTCATGTATTCCCCCCCCAAAATCTTACCCTCCTCTTCCAATCAGAAATTCCGAGACGCAGAAGCGAAAATCGTGCGGCCTGCAGGTCCGCACCAATGGCTATGCGAGATGTAAGTAGTTAGTTAGCCAACCATAATCATTCATTCGAAGAAACTAAATCCCAAAAATTCATAATGATAAAAGGCCCAATGGAGCGACATTCGTTGCGGTACCGGGGACAGGCGAGTTTGTAAAGAAATGGAATCCGCAGCCAGGCGATATAGTGTCCTTCAAGCATAGAGGATTCTTGCAAGGGACGAATAAGCCGAAGCTTCCTCAGCTGTACAGAATACGAACCGATTTAGTCTGGGAGGATGTCGTGGCCAATTTTGCTGATAAGAAACCTAACCGCGAGCCTCCGGGCAAGTCCATAAATGGTAAGAGACGCATTCCATACAAGAACTCGTGCTCATCTCCTATCATGTTTTTATATATAGCATTGCCGATCCGACGACCTGATTCGATGAAACCTAAAGGGTATTGGTCAAATGCAGAAAATCGAAGGACCTTCTTTCTGGATTTCGCCGCCAAAAAGGGATTCAATGCACTCGATGCTTCCAAGTGGCATACTGTGACAGCAACGGAAATCTTAGTCGCGGTAATTCCATTCTAGTAATCGAGAGACAGAGAGAGAGACAAAGAGAGAGAGAGAGAGAGAGAGAGTGAGAGAGAGAGAGAGAGATAATATCTAACGTAGACAATGCATAGGGAGGGTCATTTCTATCTCACATGTATAATTCAAACCTTCAAAAAGCTCTACAGGATGCCTTCCCTCATTTAACATTCGCTTTCCCAGGTACTTTCCTTCACATGATCTTGTTAATGCTTAAAAAACAAAATATATCAGCATCGAAAAAGCCAAGCAATTATTGGAAAGACTTAAACAACGTGCGAGCATTCTTTAATGAGTTTGCTTTGGAACAGGGATTCGACCCGACCGATCCCCAAGCTTGGTATTCCTGCAATATAGAACAGGCAATGGTGAAGAAAGGAGGATTTACAATACGCGAGCAATATCGAGGATTGCGCTTGGCAGTGAAACAGGCTTATCCTGAGCTCGCGCTAGAGGAATGGGGAAAAGGTACGTAAAAGAAGAAAAACCTATTGGTTGCTCATTCTATAATTCTTTTTATTTATTTATTTTTTCAAAAGATAAGCAAAAGCCACGAAGAAGCGCATGGTTGAACGAAAAGAAATGTAGAGCATTTTTTGAGGAGTACGCGAGGGAGCACGGTATTGATCCCTCGACCCTGCAAGCCTGGTATTCACATATCAAGCCATTACTCAAGCGACCGGTAAAGACTAATAGCAATGACAATTATTCCCTGCTGACTTGAGTTTGGCTCCTCAAGGGTGCGCGAAGCATTCAACGAATATATGGAGGATTAAGAAAGGCGCTGTCGCTGCTATTCCCCGAGTTGAGGAGAATCAAAGTCACAGCTGCTAACATGTTGGGTGCCTAGAGTAAGCAACCTCCTCTCACCTAGTTTGAATGTTAACGAAGTGTGAAACAGGAGACTATTTATTCCATAACTTTGTGACCCCCAAATTCAACAAACTCAGTCGCTCCGCCTTTCTGTAACAAAATAGAGTAGCGCCATCACAGAAACCTGCCTTGGTAATAATTTTTCTGCTTGGTTGGTGAAGGATCCCAAGAACAGTTTGTATCAGGATTTTCCGTAATGAGGCAAAGGACTGCCCGTCTCTACTCCAAATTGATCATCCTGCTTCCTCGTCCTCGTGCCACTACACTTGCCCTGTCCTGAGAGAAAGTCCCGTTTATTCAAAATGCACTCCCCAAATGACTTTTCTCGCAACGTAGGGAGGAAGAAGAAGCTAACCAGACAAGACGAAAAAACACGAGAGGGGGGGACCGGGAAGTACAGCGTGTGGGACAGAGGTCCTACACGCAACAACGAGAAAAACAAAGAGACCTGCTTTCCTTATTCCCGCCTCTGTCCTCATTGGCCACCACTTAGACAAGCTCCGCGTGCACTCGGCCTCGGCGGATGATCACTTATCTGCTCTCGCAGAAAGACTAGTTCCAGCCCATCATTTGTAGAACTTACCAAAAATAACAAGGTCGCATGGCGTAGTTGGTAGCGCATCTCGTTTACACCGAGAAGGTCGCCGGTTCGAGCCCGGCTGTGACCAATTTACATTTCTTTTATTGGTTTTTTTTTTTTTTTTTGTATAATTCCTTCAACGCTCTCTTAAGCGTAGCGCAGAAGGCACAGATCAGCAATCCTTTCGCGAATTGGTCAGGAAGTGTACCTGTGCGACAAGTGTATTGTAGTGCTGGCGGGAACTGTTATTTGCCTGTCGTTCTGCGAAAACGCGGAAGGTTGACGAACCGATCGGCAGCACATGGAGGTCAAGAAGAAGAACTGGCGCGATGTACGGCTCAAACCGTCTTTGTTTGCAATCTTACGATAACCTCTAGCTCGGATCAACTCTGCATTCGATGACCGGCAAGAATACTTTATCTCCCGGTCGCATCTTTCGCTGCGGTCTTGTAGATTATTGTACGTACCAAAGATTCTTGCGACACATGCTAAGCCACAAACCCTGCGCTGATGATTTTAGGTACTGTAGAGGAACTAGGTAATCCCAAAACCATTATCAATTTGCGGATGGGGGAGGATAAGGAGGTGTTTAACGAGGTGAAGTGGCTGCACGCTCCTATTCCCAATCAACTTGACGCATACCACACTGAACACGCCGATGTACGGTAGGTGTAGTGTTTCATCTTCGCGCTTGCTTGATTAATCGATTTCGTTTTTTCCCCTGATCAGAGAATGGTTGACTACGGTACTGAAGATCTTCGAAGACGAGAAATTGGAGTACCCCGTGCTAATTCATTGCCGGTCTGGCAAGGATCGAACTGGCGTCGTCATTGCGGCCATACTGACTATCCTTGGGGTGGAGGCGGAGACAATTATTGAAGAATTCTTGTTGTCGAAGGGAACGATGCGGGAGATGATGGAAACGCACACGCTTCCACCATTCACAGCACAAAAAGGAGGAGACCTCAACGCATACTATCGAAAGAAAGTGAATTTAAAGAAAGTCAAGCAAAATATTCTAGGACCGGGAGACACAGGTCTAAGCAATAAACTATAAAGGCTATTATTACTCATCATGAGTACAGCATGTCTTTACCCTCATGTAGGATGGATCTACCCCATCCTCTTTCTTCAATGAAGGAGGACACATACGTCACTCGAACAAACAAAGGTGAGTTTGACCAACAACATAGAAATGCTGGGTATGGTTCTTGTCAAGAAACAGCAAACTTCAGCAAGATCTGGAGAACCCAAAGAAAAACTTAACGCATGCATTCTCTTCAATCTTAGATGCATTCCAGACAACTTGGAAACCTAAGTATTCCATGTTAGGGAAAAGCCACCTGCTTTGAAAAGAGATAATATCTATCCGGAATGATCTGGTTGCCTATTTAATATATAACCGATCTGTCCGCACTGGACGAGCGAAGCGGTTCCAAGAGTGGAGTAGAGGGTAACCCGGGTTGTAGCGATACTTTTGGCCGTCCGCTAGTTATTGGGTGAATATGACCACAGGGTTCTCTGGAACAGTGAGCGACGCTTGTATTCTGTCAAGGCATTAACATTTCAGGACTCAACAAAAGGGTCCCACCAAAGGGCTCGGGACAGGCGTGGAATCCTGAATCGGCGAGAGAGACGCTCACAGAATGTCCTGAGCGTTTAGACGAACTTCTCGGAGAAAGGAAGGAGTTATCGCCACGAGATGATATCAGCGCCGGTTATAATCGCTTGCGCGATTTGGGGTCCCAATGAACTGATAGGAATATGGCTTGCAAACGCCATCACTGAAAAGAGAGCGCTACAGAGATAGCAAGGAAGAGCGGAACGACTGAACTCGTGAGCTAGTGTACATCTTCATGTTGGTGAGCAGCACGCGTTGACAAGGAACTCCAATCGATTTACGACTTCGCGGAACTCGTCTATCTGCTCGTTTTCCACATTCCATGCATGGCTACGTGTCTAGATTAGCAACTCCGACCTCCGATCGGATGGAAGTAAACGTTTGCTGTCGCTAAAGACTGCGACACTTGGATTACCTTCCCCCCTTTTCAGTATCGTTCAAGGAGAATTGTAATAAGATCAGGACACGAATCCTTCCGCGCCGACATAGTTTCTTGGGCCACTGCGAAGCAACCCCTATCTATGAGGTAGATAATATTACGGTGTCACATGTTTCTATCTCGAGCGGAGAGATAAAGTGGCTTGTGATCAAATAGCAGTGTCGCTGCCCTTAGTACGCATTGCGGTGTTTGAAAAATTCATACCTTGGCCACCCTTCTCAGGCCACTTCCATAGAAACTTTGCTAAAAGAAGGAAAACGGCTTCTGAAAAACTGGACCACCCTTTTCTCCTGAGCAACCTCTCATCCAAAAAGCCCAGGGAAACTACGACCCACAGTCTCCTAGCTACTGTGCGATAAAAGATCATAAAAGAGACAAAAAAGCCCAAAACAGCTTCCTGCTGGGAAGCAGAGGCAACCTTGCACACCAAAAAGAAAGAGAAGAGGACGCAGCTCATCACTACCACTACGCACACGACGTCATGCTACCCAAGGCTGGCCGTAAGAGGTCGCAGTCGTTGGACGCCTGCGTCGGCGCGATCGAGACAACCCTCACGCTCGATTCAGAGCATCAGCTGCCTTCTTCCGCGCGGCAGTCGAGCGGCGGTGGAGAAGGAAGCACTACAGATAGAGGGGATAGCAGTGATGAGAACCTACGAAGCCCGAGTGACGAACCCGTAAAGATCGGAGATCAACCTACAAAGGATTTCGTCAGCGATTCTGAAGAATGCACGGTTGTTGTACAGGAAGTGCTTGCCACAACTGAGGCCGTAACCAACATCGTATTGGAGTGTATGGAAGGAGGAAAATGGTACCACTGTAAAGGAGGAACCTTTCAAATGGTACGATAATCAATGCCTGCTGTATACTTTCAACCTACTAACTCGGATGATTCTTTTTTTTTTTTGGGATTAGTTGGCGGTGTGGTTGGCAACATACAGTCAAGGTACGCAGTAGACACAAATACGAACAAAAATGCGGAAATGCGATTCCGTTAACCCTTTCACGTTCAGACAAGAGGAACCTTCATGCGTTTTTGCTCTGCTATAGGCAGTTCGCTACACCAGAGACGCTCTTTGCCATCATCATGGCTCTGTATCCTTTTAAGCTATGATCTTTGCGTTTTTTTTCGCGCTTTTTTTGTGCACGCGCTGTTGCACCTTGACTCTTGTACTAAGCTATGGATACACCCATCCAGAACTGCCATTGCCTCCTGGGGAGGACCCGATAGTAGAGGTTGTTTCTCCATCGAAAAAGGAGAGGTAAGAATGCGAAATTTGCCTCTCATCGTAATTTAATGTGTTCCCCAACAACAGATTGAGCACATTTTTGTTGGAGTGGGTGGAACATTATTTTACACAGGACTTTCATCGGCGAGGGATGTTCCAACATTTGGTCAATTTCACCAAAGTTACAAGGACTGTCCGAGAGGATGAGCTAAAGCGCCTCAAATTACTCTTTTTACAAAAGCCTGTACGCACCTCCCTACGTGATTTTCTTGTTTGATTTTGCTCATCCGCTAAAATGTAGAGACAATCGGAAACCCCATGGGTAATTAAGTCATCGAAACAGATTACTCTACTCGATATCAAAGCGACCGCGCTTGCCGAACAATTGACCGTAATCGATGCAAAACAATTTCGAAGCATCAGACAGGAAGAGTTTTTGGATACTGCATGGACCAAAAAGAACAAGGATGAGCTCGCCCCTAATCTTTTGAGCTTTTGTCACCGATTCAACCAGGTACGCAATAATTTTTTTTGAATCTTTGTACTCTGTTATGACCTGGCCTATCCCAGGTTAGCTGGTGGGTCGCGACTCAAATCGTTGAAGCATCTGACAGCAAAAAGCAAAGGACACTCATAATTAAGTTTATCACCACCGCGGAGGTCAGCTTTTGAGTTACCTTGCACCACGATGCTAAATACTTTCCTTTTTTGGTTTCTCTCTGTACAGCGGTGCCATGCCTTGGGCAACTACAACTCTCTGATGGCTATCCTATCGGGACTCAACAATTTTTCCATCCAACGGCTAAAGAAGGCTTGGCTGGTACGTTGTAAAAAAATCTCCCTCTCCCTTCTCCACCCCTGCAACAAAGAAAGTTTCTCACAACTTTCTTTCTTTAAACAAAAAATACACATTTAGCTATCCGCTAAGTACAAGGATCTGTTTGATAGGCTTGAGAACTTGATGGAATCGAAACAAAACTTTAAGAATTACAGAAAGGATATAGAGAAGAAAGCAAAGGAATACGATACAGGAGTTATTCCGTATTTGGGTAATATCTCCTCTCACAAAAGAGAAAAAAGAAAAAAAAAGAAAAGAAGAGAAAAACAGAAAAGCAGAGAAGAGAAAGGACTTACCTTTTGCTAAAAAATTATAGCGATGTATTTGAGGGATATAACATTTGCATATGATGGCAACAACGACTATCTGGATGAGGACACAAAGAAGCTGATCAATCTGGACAAGTTGCGGGTGGTGCATGACCTGATCAGCGAAATCAAGAGCTACCAGAAGGATCTTGCCCATCTCCCCGTGGACCAGGATCCCGCACTCAGCAATTACCTTCTCGAGATCACCTATCTGGATGAAGGGACGTTGCATGAGAAATCGCTTCAGATTGAACCTCCCCGTGGGGCTGTAAATACACCAAGTACGTTATTGGTGTTGGTTGTTGTGGCTGTTGTGGGTGTTGTTGTTGGTTGTTGTGTTGGAGGAAAAGGTAACTTACATTCAATCATTAGGAATAGGAGAGGACTCGGAGGGACCAGAGAAAGAGGAGTCTATTTTTAGCGCAGATAAAGCCATTATCAAAGCACCGTATTCATGGACAGTTGGAAATGTACAGGAGTGGTTGGATAATAGAGGTAAATTACACTATATTTATTTTTATTTTTTATTTTTATGCTTAATAATTTAAATATTTTTTTACAAACTTAGAAATGGGGCAATACAAGGAACTGTTCGCAAAGAAATTGATCAACGGTGCACAGGTGTTGGAGTTGAACAATCGAACGTTGATGGCATTGGGCATTAGCAACCTTGTACATCGCAAGCAAATACTCAAAGCCATTCAAGGCCTGCAAGCATTGGATTTCAACAGCTATTCAGCATGTCCAACTAACTTTAAGGCGAAGTGTAAGTCTCTCTCTCTCTCTCTCTCTCTCTCTCTCTCTCTCTCTCTCTCTCTCTCTCTCTCTCTCCACACCACCACACACTCTAATACCTTGTTTAGCGCCGCACGATTGGACGGCGATGGATGTGTGTATGTGGTTGGAGAGTATCGACTTGAAGGAGTACAAGAAAGTGTTTTTGGAGAATCAGATCGCCGGTGCGGAGTTATTAGATCTGGAAAACGACGATCTGTTGGCGATGAATATGAGCCGATTGGGCCACCGAAAGCGGCTGTTGATGAAAAAACAGGAACTCATATCGACAGGTCGGGCCTCGGGAGGCACCAAGCGACGAAACTCCGCGCCGTCCAATGCAAATAACTCCGGAGGAGGAGGAGGGGGAGGGGGTTCGGGTCTGTCCTCCCCATCGTCCTCTGAGGAGTGTATTGCTATGGGAGACGATGGGGCTCCGCCTGACTCCGAGCCCACCTCGCCGAGATTCCACCTCCCCTTTTCAGAGAGGAGACGCATGTCGTGGGAGAGGAGGTCAGATGGAGAGACCGAGTCCGAGAGCGATAGAGAGGACTGCCTACTCAACTCACCTTCCTCTCCTTCCTCCTCCTCCTATGGGTCCTCCTCCATGGATGACCATCATCATCATCACAAGGAGAGAAAGCGAGTGAAGACCCCACGCAAGAGTCGCAGCAGTGGAGAGCGAGGGAGGAGTGATAGTGACCCCAAGCCGGAGAAGCGGCGGAGGTCTTCGCTGTTGTTTAAGGGTGGAGGCAAGTCCCTCTCTTCCGGCGAGACTCGCGATGATGAGACCTATCATCGCCCTCTCTCTGCGCGGGATAAGATCGAATCTAGAGCGATGGAAAGAATGTCCTCTGATGACAGTGGTAATTATTTTCTCTCTCTCTCTCTCTCTCTCTCTCTCTCTCTCTCTCTCTCTCTCTCT
>Ga0209935_1003473_pt1 | contig 16216 bp, 22 predicted proteins | sample ThiBio_1000_plan_2_FD_183958 | JGI IMG/M metagenome (GOLD analysis project Ga0209935, IMG submission 183958) | Wastewater bioreactor microbial communities from Cape Town, South Africa - Thiocy_cont_1000_plan (SPAdes) | ecosystem: Engineered > Bioreactor > Thiocyanate-remediating >... | reverse complement strand
AGGCGCCGCAAGCACCGCAAGCACAAAAGAAGGGCCGCTCGCCGTCGTGGATTCGAAAGGCGAACAAGAAGAAGAAGAAGACCAAGCGAGGACGCAAGTAAAGCACAACGACCGCTGCTACTGTCACTAGCTCGAGGTTGGTGATGTGGCCGGTCTTGGCTTTAGGTGTATATATCGGCTATACACGAGTCGAGAACTCAACCCGACTCCCTCAATCCCTCTCCGCTCTTGTGCTTGATGGGAGACTGTAGACCTTGATGCAAGAAGCACAACAACTCTTGTAGTGCGTGTAATATGGTGCACTCGCTGCTGCTGACATTGTGATCTCGACTGAGCAAGCGATCAGCAAATGATATCGGCACTGCCAATTGATTCAATGGATATCATCACTCTCTCGATCGATTACAACATGCGCGCGATCGTCTCGCTCGCAATCTTCTATTCAATTGGGTCATTTCTATCGTCGTGTACGCACGCACACACGCACGCACGTCCACTGGGATGGATCAGTCAGCTTAGAGCTCGTCGTCATCGGCAGGCGCAGCAAACGTAGACTCGTCCTCGGCTTCCTCCTGCTCCTCTTGCATAGCCTCGGCGGCAGCAGCGAGGCCGACTTCACCAGCAGCCTCATCATCGGCACTATCGACTTCGTCTTCTTCTTCGTCGTCGTCGTCGACCTCGTCCTCGTCGCCCTCGTCGAGGATCTCCTCCTCGGGCGGGTACTCCATGGCGACCGGCGCGTCCCACTCGATGTTCCATCGCGTGACGCGCGGCTCGGTGTGGAGGATGTTGCGCGTAATGTGCGAGATCAACGGCACTTCGGGAGGAGTCTCACGCAGCTCGGGCGTGTCGTACTCGTTGTTGACGTAGTAGCCGATGCGGATGAACTCGCGGCCCTTGTACAGCACTTGCAGCAGAATCACCGTCACGCTCAAGAGGTCCTCGGCGTCGATCTTTGACGTATCGGGCGGTGGAACCTGGCTCGATCGGCGTTCGCCGTGTTAGCAAGGCAAGCAAGGCAAGCAAGGCCGACCTTATTCTGTCTCTTGCGCTCAACGTACGACATAGGTGAACTTGGAGGCGCCCTTGGTCACGGGCCCGATCAACGACGAGTCGAGCACTTGGTCGCGACTCGTGTCATCGGCCTTGCCGACGTATGTCACCTTCCACTCCGTGTCTGGATCGAAAACCCACCACCGTTCAGCATCGCCGAGTACATGATCAACATCACGATACGTGCATGCATGCATACGTACCCTCCTTCAAGTCCTCGGAGCTCTCATACGTGATCTCGAACGTAAGCGGCTCGGTAATGTGCGTCGGGTTGTTGAGCACCAACACGTTATTGATATTGATGACACTCATGGTCGGAGAGGTAACTTGTAGTTGTTTCTGTTGTTGTCGTCGCTGCTCTTGTTGTTGTAGTGAGGGAGCGAGGTGGTGAGGGTGTGAGGACAACAAGCAACAAACTGATATTCCCGTGCGCAGTCATCACCACGCAGCCGCGGCGAACCCCGCGTCGAAGGACCAAGCGAGTGCGACAACGAATCGCTCGCGAGCGAAATGGCGGGAAACTCACGTCACTTCTCTCTCGTGTCTTTTTGGAGCCCTCAATCGCATTCATCCTCCCAAAGCAAAAGCCAACGCGCCGACTGCAGGCCTTCTTCGATACCAATGCCAACGATGCTTGTGATCGAAGGATCGATTGGTGGATTTGCGTTATAATACCACTCGAGCGTTTCTTTATTGGAGGTCTTGAGGCGAATTTCGGCGCTTGGGAGGATGGAGCTCGGAGCCCTCCTGCGCTGAGCTTGGTCCTCGCTTTCTTTTGCCGGCGCTCGGCACGGCGACTGAATTCGACGCAGAGCCTTGGCTCGCTGGGGTGGACGCTGGTGCTACATCGGGCGACGAGTTTGCAGCAGGGGAATCTGCGGCAAGTAGCACGCGAGGGTAAGTACTGCGGCGCCCGCAGCGACAACCTCAGGCCTTTCGGTAAGCGTACCTGAAGTCGCACTCAGACCGTGAACGATCATCCTTCGCGTCGCATCCTTGTCGATACGAAGCAGCGGCGACTCTGTGATCGTCGATAGCAACAACAACGGCGAGATGACGAATAAGAACATGTGCCGATATCGCCGCGGCGCACAGATTGGTGGAACGCGATCGATCTCTGCAGCATCGCGGCATACCTTTGGGAGTTGTCAACTCCTTGAGCTTTGACATGTACTGATGTACTCGTTGCTAGAGGTGTTGAGAGTAAGGCATAGCCACCATACCACGCGAGAGATAGCGAGAGATAAATCATCGATGAGTAAATGAGCAAAAGCATCAACATGTAAGCGTAGTGAGCGTGTCTGAGGCAGCAGGCGTGATGTTGTACCAGCTCATTCTTGATATTGTACGAGGCCGGAGGAACACCGTTGGCACGCAGATATACTACTCATATCGCCGGGCACGAAGGCATCGTAGTAGCGCGGTCAGAGCCCATCGAGAGTAGGTAGTGGAAACATGCACAAGCACCAAGGGCACAGGGCTCTCGAGTGGGTGCGCGCCAAGTTCGATACGTACTCCAAACCAATGAATAGCACGCATACGAGAGGGCCACGTTCAGTTGTGCGAGCTCTTGTTTCGTGAGATGGCTGAGGAACTCGGCAGCGTTCACACCCGGTCGAAACAGAGGCAGCGTATGTAGGTGGGTCTCTAGCGTCGTAAGCGCCTCGGCGAGGCTCTGCGCCGTTTCTAACACCTTGGCCATATGAACGAGTATGTGTTTGTGTGTAGGTAGGCAGGTGGGTGTATGGGTGTTGCGGCGTGGGAGGTACAACACAAGCAAGCAAGGCACACGGGCAGGACGGCGAGATGTGCGAGGCAGCGGGACGAGGAGGAAGAGAGACCCGATGGCGCTGCTCTCGCTCACTCCATCGACGCAGCACCGAGGCATCGGTTATGGGTTGCCACCACGAACCCCCAACCTCAAACAAGCCTGGCACTCTTGGTTGTGGGTGCTTGGAGTGAGGGGTCGTGGATTTATTGGTTAGGGTCAGTCACAGGCCTCGTTGCGGCGTCTGCAGGTGTGGTTGGGAGGGAGTCGCCCCGAGAATGATCCGAGGGTCTGGATATTAGCGAGAGCGAGCTTGATATCGGGGACCCGCACACCTTCACTGCCCGACTTGGAATCCAATTGATCACAACCGAGACCGCTGGACCTCCACGCCACCCAAGATGATGATGATGATGATGGCTATCCTGGGGCCAGCCAGCGGCACCAGTACCAAGGTCCATCGATCCACTCGATCCACTCTCACTCATCGATCAACGTGCCACATTTCGCAGTTGTTTCTCGTCCCTCCTCCTCACGCACAGCAACACCGCGCCGTGATTGATCTGGAGCTCTTCGATCTCGCCAAAGGAACCAGCAGACAGCACGACATGACTGATATCTATGACCAATCGGTGCAGAACGATGCAGCCATCGAGCGGGCAGGCTTGATGGCTGCGATCGAGTACGCAGAGAGCCACCACAGACAGTTGCTCGAGCCGTACGCATCGCACCAGCAAGCCGGTTGCTTCTCCTGTAGCCCATGTTGCCGCTGAAAGATGACGATTGTTCCTATTAACTATATACTTGTACAACACATAGTCGAGCGCACGCACATTCACGTGGCCCCTTCGGTGGACCCGAGTACGATCATTTGTACTTGACGTTCCGCTCCAACTTTGGCGACCTCGAAGTCGCGCGAATTGAAGAGGTTCGTGCTTGATTGAAGGATCGCCTTGCATCGATGACCCTGACGCCATCGATTACGTGTTCGATACAGGATCAACTCAAAGCTCCAGCTGCCAAAGAGTCATGGCGGCGATTCTTGATTGCGTTCGAAGGCACGGTACTCGACTTCAACATGATCTCGTTGCTGCGTCTCGATGCTCGAGGGGTATGCAACAACAACAGCAACCCTGCAGCAGCTACAGCAAGCTATCGCCATTGTCGATAGCTTGCTCGTTCCAACTGGCGTGGGGCGGCGTTTGGCGATCTCGTACCCAGGACTACTCGGAGCAAAACTCGATCGTCGTACCGCGGGCGCAGTTCCTGTGCATCGAAGCTGCTCGAGATCGAGAAGGCTGCAACCTGTGGATCCGCAGCGACCTGATGCTCCTGCAAGAGCGAGGCATCTCAATGGTTTACACGCAATCCTTCTCGCACGATGGCGTGGATGTGCCGATGCGTGCACATCTCTGACGGACCCATGTATATCTGTACGCAGCAATGGATGGCGCACGAGCTCGAGACCTTGAGCAACAAGCTATCGGCATTCAAGCGCCTGAGTGAGAGCCTCTGCACAGACATCTCGATGCAAAGTACCTTGATGGGCCATATGATCGACCTGGTGGTCGAGCATCCCTTCATTCCAGCGAGCATCTTGTCGAGCACCGGCATTGGGTTGTTGTTCAACAAGGGCTTCAAGAACGCCAAGACTCGCGGACTGACTCATGCGGCGCGAAACGTTGCTCAGCTGTGGCGTAGGGCCTTCCTGCAATCTAAATCTCAGCCCACTCGAGTACAAGAGCGAGCCGATCAAGTGCCTGCCAACATCTCGAGCAGCCACCACCACCACCAACGCCAACAGCAGCCGCCGCCGCCGCCATCGATCAATGATTTGGACATTATCTCGGAACTCGTGGCCGAGATATGTCGATTGAACAATCTCGAGCACACGCAAGCCAATGTATCTCGTTGGTGGCTGGTCGTGAAGCCGAGCCTTCCGTTCTACGACTCGAAGCGATCGGCGCTCGAGTCGTTCGGTATCGACTTGAGCTTTCCGTTCGTGGCCGCGCGGCCCGCCGACCATGCTGCGGCATTTACAACTCCGATCCTGTTGCTCATTGCGCTGCGAGTGGTGTTTGCCACCTACACCGAATGGCGCTCGGTCCTCTCGAGCGGACATCAACACTCGTACCGCTCGTGTGTCGTCGCCTTGAGTGACGAGAACGAGCGTGCTGTCGAGTCATTCGTGTCGCAATCTCTCGTGCGTCACTTGGAGAGGCCACAAGCGCAGGCATGCATCACCGAGTGGTATTCACGTGGTAGCTTCCGCGGGTGTAGGGCAACGTTCCAAGCGGGCCTGATGATATCCGATCGTCCATTCGACGTCACATCTTCTTATCATCCACTCCGCCCGTTCTTTCGCACGAGGTCGAGCAACGAATGAGCAAAGGAGCAGCGGACTTTGAGCATCGGTTAGTCCAAGTACGCGACCGCTACCGCGAGAGAGTAAGCTTATTCCTGCGATGAGATCGCTCTCGCTTACTCGAGGGTGTGAACTCACAGGGCATGGACACTCGAGCCAACGAGTCTCTGGCTGTACGACTGGCGACCGAGACTTCCGATCGATTCTGGGATGAGCTGTACGCTCAAGCCTACAGTGCTCAACTCGATACCGTCACTGCCAGCATTGGTGTCCAACAACAAATGTCGTCAGCCTCCGACGCGAACGACTACCGTAGAGAACACACCAGTGCCTTGCTCGATGCTTGCCGGCTGGCAGAGTTTGAGGTACGCTGCCTCGAGTGCTCGTGCACCGTGGGTGCTCACGAACGGTCGAGGTGCAATGCAGGAGCAAGGAATGGTCGTCATCGACGATGCGATCGATGGCGAGCAACTGGCGCGCCTGCGAGCCGAGTTAAATCAACTGCTCGAAGCTGGCATGCTCTCGGCCACACACCAGCAGGCAGTCGGAACGCGACAGGACAAGATTGCTTGGGCCGATGACCAAGGCACGCTCTTTGAACGAGGCCAGTATCCCACAGTGCGCGAGGTTGTATTGTTGCTCAAGAGTGTTGCTGCTGAGTTGCAGCCATTCGGTACGGGCGCTGGTTCTCGGCTTCTTCTGCATCGTTGCGAGTTCGAGCGACGCTAACAACTCATATACGCCACGGCAGCCACTTCGAAGCTGGTTGTGCCGCGCCACTGCCAGATTGCCTGCTTCGATGATGGAGGAGCGCTTGTGCGCCACCTCGACAACTCTTGCTACTCGGTCGACGACGGCAGTGGCGTCTCGTGCCACAACACGCGGGTATTCACTGCATTGTTGTACGCCAACGAGACCTCGTGGGACACGCAGCGCGATGGTGGAAGCCTACGGTGCCATCTCACCTCAAAGCCGGTCGGCAGCGTGACGCACGAAGATGGCTGCCCGAGCAGCTGCACCGGCCTCGGTTGCCATCGTGATATCTCACCAATCGGAGGCCGACTAGTAGTATTCAAGAGCCGACAGCTCGTGCATGAAGTGCTACCATCCTTTCGTCGTAGATTTGCCATTTCGTGTTGGATATTGCAACAGGATTGAGTTGCGCAACAGAGACGACGAGCGTTAGTTGCTTGTCTGCCCTTACAATCGACATCACCAACCCCAAAGACCTGTTTGAAGCAATCGAAATGAAGACTTGATCGATCATTTGTTTGTGTTTGATTCGCGAGAGAGAGAGAGAGCATCTGATTGAGATTGCATTCATTCATTCGTCGAAACTGAGAGATCACATCACACTCTCAGAGCAACACAGCATGCCCGCGACCACCCACATTGGTGAGAGTCGGCATCAATGCTTCAAGGCGCCATGATATCGACGGTTCTATCGTCGTTGTCATCAAGAGCATCATCAAAGGAACGAGAAGATCTCGAACAGCAGCTCGTTCGGAATCATCGACATCGCCGACTCATCGACCAGCGATCGAATCATCGTCATCGTCGACACTGCTTGCTTCATCCATGATGATGCATATCGATGGAGATCTGGACGCCAAGCGAACTTGGTGTCGGCAAGCCATCGATTGGCTCCAATCACGTGCACTCGATTGCCTGCCGCGAAGGCGATGAGACCTCGATGCTCGTCGAATGCGACTCCCCATGGCTTCGCGGGACCACAATCGAAGGACGAGATGTGATGGCCCTCGTGAGTGAATGATTGCAATCGATTGTTAAAGGTGTCGGCGATGATAATTCGGCCTTGGTTGTCGATGCACACTCCTTGAGGACTCTTGAGCTGGCATGGTTGATTGCCTCGAGAGCCGAACTCGAACAAGAACGAGCCATCGATCGACGACAATACTTGCACTCGATGATTGAGGGTATCAGCGACGATGATTCGATGTCGATCATCATCGATCGCGATGCCCGATGGCATGTAGAACTCACCTGGTTGAGATCCTTGCTGGCCACCAACCGAGAACAAGAACGAGAGATCGATCGACGACAAGAACACCAATCGATTGTTGTGGGTATCGGCGACGATGATGCGACGATGATGCTTGTCGATCGCAATGCCTTGAGGACCGTTGAACTCGAGATCTCCTGATCCATTCTGGCCCACGCACGACAAGAACGATTGCTCGCTCAATGACCATAATTTGATGCGATCAGTACCGCGATCAGCGACGAGGATGCGATCATGATCGTGATCGATCGCAAGGCCCCATGGCTTCTTGAACTGGCCTGGTTGGTTGCCTTGGTCGCCGAACTTGGAAACGAACGAGCCGCCATCATCATCATCATCATCGAACGAGAATACTTGCACTCGATGCTTGTAGGTATCTGAGACGAGCAAGAGACCTCGATGATGGTCGAACACCAAGCTTACTGGAGCGTACAGCTCGCCATCATGTGCGTCTCGTTGCTTGGTGCCGATCGAGAGCTTGATTCGAGCATCACGATCAAGAGCATCGTCTTCCATCTCTTCCACTTCAATCTCTCTCTCTCTCTCTCTCTCTCTCACGAGAGGGACTCCAAGCACGCAAGTAAGCAAGGAGCACCTAAGCAACGGACGAATGGATGAAGGAACAAAGAGCAACGAAAGAGGCAATCGAAGCCTTCGCTTGGTTACGCGGTTGCCGTGGCACCTCTCGTACTCTGCCTCAGGAGCTTGACCACGTGCGCGTGCATCGATCGATCTCTCTCGATCTCTCTCGATCTCTATCTCTCTATCTCATCATCACTACCCTCGCTCGCGCTGTACACCTCCCCAGTATCCACACCAGTACTCCATCCAAGCTTCCTTCCATCTCCTCTCTCGCAACCGGGCTTCTCCATCAACGACATCTCTACCTTCATCAACAACCCCTCTACGACCTCCACCACCTTCCTCTCCAGGTCTCCCCCACGCCCAACTCGCCACCATTCCTCGCTAACGAAACCTCGGTCGTCTCGCCTCATGGCGAAGTCTCTGACTTGGAAAGAGCTGCTATCGCACGCCAGTGTATTGCTCGCGTTGCTGGTGTGCTTGGCGCTCGCCGAGGAGACCCTCTCTCCCTGCAACGCCAACGCCAGCCGCAACAACATCGGCGTGTGCGTGTGCAACGCCGGCTTCGTCGGCGATGGTATTGTGACGTGCGGCGTCACCAACTCCATCTCGATACCTCTATCGACCGATCCTGACTCTCCCACCAGCGCCATCGTCAACCTACCAATGATAACAAGCAGCTCGACCAACCTCGCCATCACGAGCGTCACCTCGACCAACACGCAGTTCGTGCTGTATCAGAGCCCCGATGGCTCGTCGCAAGGAGCCGCCATCTCGATGACCGGCTCGGGGCCGTGGGCCATCACCAACCCGATCGGCGCCATCTTCATGCAGCTTGGTCCGAGCGCTCCTGCTGGCACCTTCACCATCGCCTTCTCGTACTCGGCGCAGGGCCTCTCGATCTCGGACGCCGTCACCGTCTCGACCTACACCGCTTGCTCGGGTCTCGACGACCTCGCCGTCACGCAGTACGGCTACACCACGGCTCCCAAGCTCGGCGCCGTCAATCTCTCGTGGCTCTCGTCGACCTACCAAGTTGCATTCGACGTCACGGCTGCGTACGAGCATGACAATGCGATCGTCATCGTCGACACGGTCGAGTTCAACTCCACCGGCGGCAACGTTCGCCTCCGACCTGCTGGCTCGTGCTCGGCTCGTGCGGCCGTGCCTGCCACCACTCCCTTCCACGCTCTGTTCCAGGCCGCCCCGACCGCCACGTCGCCCAACGCCCTCTCGGGCCAGTACCTCGCGTATCCCGACTCGAGCCCTACCGATTGGATCACGACCGCCGTCAACTGCTCGTCGGTCGTGTATCGTCGTACGTTTGCTCTGAGCGAGCTCTCCTCGTGCAACAACGTGCAGCGCTCGACTGCCACCGACCCGATCACCGGAGCGACCATGGTCACGTACGCCGGCTCGATCTACATCCACACGCTCCAGCCCGGAGACGACTCGGCTCGTGATGAAAGCCAAGGCTACGCCAAGTTCACTCAGACCTTCCCGTGGGAGGTGAACGTCTACACCGAGTCCGAGGCCTTGGTTCAGTTCACGACCGAGTCCAAGCGAATCCACATTGTGGTTCGCGACTTTGAGCTCCAGGGCAGCGATATGCTCCTCCAGATCGAGACTCAGACCCAATCACAAGGTGTCGACTCGCCGGCCGTCTTGCTCTCGGACGGCTCGGGCAACACGGCCCTGATCGTTCCCAACCCGGCCGCCTCGGCTGCTGCCGGCAACGCTCCTTGCTTGAACAACGGCGAGAGCGACATTTGCGTGCAACAGTGGGTGTACAACAAGCCCTCGTGGGCCGACTCCGACAACCTCGTCTACAACTTTGTGTGGGGAGTCTACGGCACCAACGACACCGACCAACTCACCGTGCCGGTCTCGCTCGCGTTGCGAATCAACGACGTGCAGATGACCGTCGGCAAGCTCGGCGAACTCACTCTGAATCTCTACAACGATCCATCTGATGCCGAACAAGGCGCTGCCAACAACAAGGCCTTCTCGTACCCGTGGCACGTCAACGAGCGCATCTACGTGCGCGGTGACGTGATGCTCAACCCGAGTGACGCGGCGAGGTTCTCGCTTGCTTACACTCAAGTGTGGGTGTGCTACTCGCCTGTCCTCGGATACGACATCAACCTCGCCAGCGGTGGTTGCTTGGATCCCGTCGTCGGCGATGCCAGCCGAGTTCAACTCATTGCCAACGGAGCGGTGCAGACCGGAGGCGCAGCTGCCGGATTCCGAGCCACGATCAACAGCGTCACTGACGGAGCGGCCTCGGTCGCTGCCGCACTGTCGTTCGACGCCTTCCCGCTCACGAGCCAGCCTCAGGTCTACACCATCCACGCTCGAGTGCTCGTGTCATTCAACGGCAGGAAGCGAGAGATCAACATCCTGGGCCTGCGAGAAGCCAACTCGCCCGCTGCCTCGACGCGCCTGATGATCTTCCCTGATGCCCACGACGCCAAGGCCACGGAGCAGGCGCATGGTCAGTCGGTCGCCACGCCGACGCCCAAGCTCTCCAGCAAGAACACTACCACCTTGATAGTCATCGGCACTGTCACTGTCGTTGCGGTACTTGGCCTCATGACCGCAGTTGTAGTGTTGCTGGCGTTGCTTGGTCGTCGCCAGCGGCTCTCTGTGACGTCGGCCGCCTCGGTGGTTGTCGACAGTGGCACTGTGGCATTGGTTACGACCGAAGAGCAGGATCTGTCGATTGTGTAACTCGTGTGAATTGCGTAATTGTATCGTATCTATCGTGTGAAGAATTGGGTATTGTATTGTATTGTATTGTATTGTATTGTAGTGTATCGTGTAATTGAAGTTGTATGATTGTGAGAGTGGTGTGCTTGTATCGGATGATAACTTATCGTATTTATTCTCATTGTCAGTGAAACCGATCTTCTTCTGCTGATGATGATGATTCACAAGAGCGATATAAACGATGCTGTTCCTTGGAGCAGCGACGTGACATAGACAGCGAATCTAGCCATCCACCATTGGGCGGGCTTGCTAGCACCACCTACAACTTGCGAGCAAACGCCACACCATCGCCGATCGGAGCGTAGGCGAGGTCGATGCGAGTGTCGGCCTTGAGGTGTTGGTTGAGCGCTCGCAGCGCCACGGTGTCGTCGTCTTGGTAGTGGTCGTCGATCACGGTGCCATGCCACAGCACGTTGTCGACAAAGATCACACCTCCAGGGCGAATCAGCTGCAGGCACAGCTCGTAGTAGTCGGTGTAGCTAGACCATCATCGAGAGAGGTTAGTCGAGCGTCGTTGGATTGGTTCTCGTCGGTGCCATCGTATCGTACCCAGTCTTGTCGGCATCGATGAAGGCAAAGTCGAACGAGTTGGGACCATCGGACTCGAGCAGCTGACGCAACGATTCGCTGGCTGGTTGCAATCGGAGATCGATGCGATCAGCGACGCCAGCCTGCGCCCAGAAGGGCTTGCCGACCGACACGAACTCGTCCGAGATGTCGAGCGCCACGATGCGGCCATCGGCACCAACCGTCTGTGCGAACGACAAGGTCGTGTAGCCCGTGAAGACGCCGACCTCGATGCCACGCTTGGCATTCATGAGCTTGAGGATCAGGCACATGAGCTGTACTTGGTCAGGCGCACCAAGCATCCTTGCGCGCGGGTGAGCCTCGGTTGCCACACGCAGCGCTTGCTGTGCTGGTGTCTCTCGCAACGAGAGATCGAGCAGGTATTGATAGAGCTCTGGTGTCAACTGAAGCGGATTGTGGACCTTGGCTGCCATCTTGAGATGCGATTGAGATTGCGATTGGTTGGTTGGTGGGTTCGTGAGCGAGCGTGTGAGCTGTGTGAGTTGTGTGGTTAGCAGGGCGCGGGTAAGATGATAGTCACGCCTTCGCGCTGGTGTGGCTTCCACTAAATAGGCGCAGCAGGTCGGCCAGCGAGCTGCTCACACCAAGATGCGCGAACGACACCACGAGCTCTGATTGGCTCGGGCCAATGTGCTCCGAGGTTCCGCACGGTGGCGGAATAGTCGCTTCGTGTTCTTGTCGCGTTGGCGCGGAATCGATGGCGCACCGAGCAATCGAATTGTGGGTTGGATACACACTCACACACACCATAAACTGTATTCACATCAAGTAGTATTCACACGCTCGAGTACAACAACATCAATAAGGACGACAATAACGACTATTAGAACTACCTGTGGCTCGCTACTTTTGAAGCAGCTCCAGCACCTGCTGGTGGGCCTTTCGCTTTGAAGGTGGCAATAGCTTGATTGCTGAATCGATCAACTTAGCCAGCTCATCCTCGTTGGCGCTCGAGGTGAGCGAACTCGAGCTCGCAGCGGGTGCGATCGAAGAGTTGTTCGAAGATAGCGCAGAGGACGAGTACGACGACGTGGCGACGCCAGGTGTGCTGCGCGTGAGGTTGATTGGCGAGTACGTAGAGTCGTATCGTTGTGGAGAGCTCAGGGACTGCTGATAGACAGTTGGAACAGCGGAGGCCGACGTAGTGAGGGTGCGTGATGAGCTTGTAAGTGGAGGAGCAGAGGTGGTGTAGCCATGCAAGGGCGCTGAGGGTGCTGCCATGACGGGCGGTGGCGGGCCAGAGTACGTGCTGCGGATCGGAGACGATGTCTGTCGGTACGAGGCCGTCGATGGTGGCTGCGTTTGTTGGATCGAGCTCGATGAAGCGCGCAGCGATGTGGGTGATGCTGATGAGGCATTCGATAGCGTCGATGAAGGTACACGCTGTAGTAAGTGAGGTTGTTGTTGCTGTTGCTGGAATGTCGCACCAGTCGAAGGCATGGCCGTGGCTCGCAGAGGTTGTGGCTGCGGCTGCGGCTGCGGCTGTGAGATCTTTGATTGATGCGGCGACGAGGTCGATCGGCTTCGATGGGAGTTGCGGCGTGGACCAGGCGCCCGCTCTCCCAAGTCCAAGACAGTCGGTGGATGGTACTGCGAGTGCATGCTCGTCGATCCTGGCGTTGTTCGTTCGATCACAACCCACGACGACGGATCATTGTCAAAGACCGCCGCGGCCTTCTCTAGATCTCGTTGCAGGCTACTGAGATAGATGCACCGTTGATCAGGCGGCACCAATACGCGTCGAGGAGCACGTGTCGGTGCCACACCGCCGTTCCTCGTGTCGGCGAACACGACCAGCGCCGGGTCGACGTGTGTGCGTGCGGCGCTGCTATCGTCGTTGCTGTCATCGCTATCGTCATCAGCATCGTCGTCGCTCGACGAGTAGTCGTAATCCCAGTCCGAGAGGTTGAGTGCCGAGGCGAACATGCAGCGTCGATCGGGCACGACCTTGACCGTGCGCACAGGCAGCGCGGGCTTCACCGTGACGCTCGACGGAGCTTGGCGCGACAAGAACGACAACGACGCCGAGCCGCCGCCAAGTAGATTGTATCGACCAGCAGCCGCAGATGCAGAAGCGACAGAGGACGGTAGTTGGTTCGTCGCGGCGTGATCGAACGTCGAGTGGTTGGCTTGTGCGATCGAGTCCGCGGTCTGGAGTATCTCGTCCAACAACGAGTTCGACGTCGAGCTCGAGGTCGCGATCGAGGTCTTGGATCGGTAACGATGAGGCGCATAGCCGCCCTCACCGCCGACACCACCGCTACTCGATACTCCTCCACTCGCACCGCCACCACGAGAGTAGTACGCCATTGATCGTGATCGCCAATCACTGTTCCAACTCGAGCTGCCAATCAATCAATCAATCGACCACTGGTGAATGAATTCGACCCTCCCAAGGGTAGAAGATAGAGTAATCTCTAGTCTCTCAACCCAGACTAGATCTCTCAGACACTGGATATATCAGATGATATATCTCTCATACACTCACTCACTGACTCACGGACACGCCACCAAGCAAGCAAGCAATCAACTGATCGAGCGAGATCGATTGTTGGATCGAGAGTGCTGCAGCGTAAAGCAACAGAGAGCCTACCCCACTATAGAGGCACGCCATACTATAGAGTCACCGTGCTTCGCTCTCGATCGATCACTCTCCTTCCGTCGCTCACTCACACACACACAACTGATCACTCTCACTCTCCCTCTCGAGTTGGAGAACGCGCCATGAAGATGAGGAGCGGTACTTCACGCATCGCGTGTGGTGTCTCGGTGGTGGTCTTGGCACTGCTTTGTGTCATGGCGATCGGTGAGAGAACGACGACGCCAAGTACCAAGGTCGATACGGTCGTGGCGCTGATGCTCGAGAATCGCTCGTTCGATCACATTCTCGGCATGTTGAGCGAGATCGATCGTTCGATCGAGGGTTGTCGAATCGACTCGGGTCGTGAGTGTCAGTGCCCGCTCGATCCCTTGAACCCTGCCTTCACCACTTGTACGCCATTTGAGCCGCTTCAATCTCGGTCTTCGCTTGCTAACGGCTGCTGAATCCAATCCATCCAATGAATCCATCCAATCAATCCAATCAATCCATCAATCCCATCAACGTAGGGTACCCAATCACCAACAAGGCCGTTCAAAACTGTACCGGAGGGCCCGACCAATCATACACTGCGACCTTGAACGAGGTACAAGCGGATTGGAATGGCGCATGAGCGACGCGAGAGCATCGACACTCACTCGCTCTCGCTCGGCAGGTGTACGGCTTCTACAATGGCACCAACATCACCAATGCCAATCCGACCATGACCGGCTTCATCAAGGCCTACTCGCAAACCACGCACATTATGGATTGCTTCCCGCCGCACAAGGTTCCGGCCTTGACGAGCTTGGCGATGGACTTCGCCGTCATGAACCGCTACTACGGCTCGGTGCCCGGCCAGACGGCGCCCAATCGCCTGTACTTCTTCTCGGCCACGTCGGAAGGCAGCGTCAACGACGACGATGCACGTATCGCTGTTGGATATCCGCAGCGTTGCATCTTCCAGCAGATCGACGAGTCCAAGTACAACCGGTACGAGAGATTGCCTAGCTGCTCTCTCGCGACTGCCACTGACCGGCGCGATGCACTCGCCTCTCGTGCCGTATAGAACGTGGTCCGTGTACTTTAACGACGCGCCGTCGACCTTCTACCTCAAGTACCCGCGTCGCCACCTCCACAAGGTGCACAAGTTCGACAAGTTCTACACGGATGCTGCGGCGGGCAATCTGGCGAACCTCGTGTTCCTCGAGCCGCGCTACAACAACCACGAGGAGCTCGGTCTGCCGTCGCAGGACCAGGAGCCTCCGCACAACGTGGGCCAAGGAGATCGTCTCATCAAGTCCGTCTACGAGGCGCTGCGAGCCAGCCCTCAATGGAACCGCACTCTGTTCGTCTTGACCTACGACGAGGTATGTATCTAGGCTCAATTCGCATCTCTCTCACTCACACTCACTCTCTCGCTCCTTAGCATGGAGGCTTCTTCGACCACATTCCTCCGCCTACCGATTGTCCTTCACCCGATGGCATCAAGTCCAAGGACTCGACTCCTCCAGGCTTCAACTTTGATCGCTTGGGCGTGCGCTTGCCGATGGTATTGATCTCGCCTTGGATCCAGAAGGGTACCTACTCGCTCGTCGCAACCTCCACGTTAGTTCGAGTGCGTTTCTAATGCCTCGACTCTTGCCGCAGGCCTCCGAATCGGAGAACCGCAGACGGCTCACTACGAGCACTCGTCGTTCTCGTCGACCTTGCTCAACATCTTGATCCCCGACATGCCGTTCCTGACGGCACGCGATGCGTGGGCGCCGCCGTATGACTGGGTGCTGTCGCTCTCGAGCCCTCGCACCGACTGCATCACCACGCTGCCCGAGGCACCCATCACCGATGACCAGGACTAAGTCAGTGCACGCACGCACACTCCCCGCCTATGTATCGTCCCTTGCCGTGCCTCTGGTTGATCCATCTTTGCCTTACTCTGCCACCACTCGTCCATGCCTGGCGGCGTACTCTGACTGCATAGCGCTTGATCTCTCTCCCTCTCCCTATCTAACTGTTATTGCTCGTTTGTTTTCTCGTTGTTGTTATTGAATCCGGCAGCTGGTGCTGCGGTATAAACCCTCAAAAGACCAGCTTCCAACAGACTCCATGAGACGACGAGGCTATCAACAGTTTAGGCCGAGAGAGAGCAAGCGGCACGTGGGAGATCGAGATCGAGATCGAGATCAGTTGTGTGTTGCTCCTCTCGCTGCTGCATCATCTCATCGCTGCTATCTCGAGTTCTATCCTTCTATCGCATCTCTTGTTTGCGATATAGATAGTAGTAGCGAGTAGTGAGTCGAACAGCAGTTGGTAGTGATAGATTGCTCGCGTTGTAGTAGAGTGAGAGCGTGAGGAGGATATCGATCGATCGAACACGATGCTACGAGTTGTGCGACAGCTGCACGTCGTCGTGCGCAAGAGCTCCGCGCATGGAGCTTGCGGCGCCGTGATGATGAGCCGCCATCGATCACTCGCTACGAGTAGTGGTAG
>Ga0209935_1003472_pt1 | contig 16217 bp, 23 predicted proteins | sample ThiBio_1000_plan_2_FD_183958 | JGI IMG/M metagenome (GOLD analysis project Ga0209935, IMG submission 183958) | Wastewater bioreactor microbial communities from Cape Town, South Africa - Thiocy_cont_1000_plan (SPAdes) | ecosystem: Engineered > Bioreactor > Thiocyanate-remediating >... | reverse complement strand
ACTCCCAGCAGCGCCATGTCTCCCAAAAGAACTCGGATCGCATGCCGACGATACTCGCAAAGGTCCACATCACCGAGTAGAATGCAAGCTGTACGCCACTCTCACAGAAGCTCGTGTGATCCGCCGGGTGGATGTCTGCTGCATATGCCAATGGCTGCAGAGATCGAGAGAGCCACGCATTGATCATTGAGCATTGATCATTGATCATTGATCATTGATCGTGTGATACGAATAGCAACATCGAGCATTAACCAATCGGCCCAAGTCATCCAGTGAATGAGTCTCTGTCTCTCTCTCTTGCTTGTGGCTGTGATTCGATAGGATCGAGTATCACGAGCGTCGTGGTGCCGGTGCTCTCTTTCTCTCGCTCGCGTACCAGCAAGATTCGATTCCATAGAAAGTTCCTCAGACCCGTGAAGAAGACGGCGCACGCTAACGTCGATAGAATCAACTGGTACCCACCGAAAAACAGCAACAACAACAACAACAGCATATGAGCCACCAACACCATAGCTATCACATCCAGCTATATCGGTATCTTGTTGTTGTTGTTGTTGTTGTTGATGGGTATTCATACGCCTTGCGTCACGAGAGGCGATCTCGGAATGAAGACATGCACGCCATCTTGCGGCCATGTGTGCAGCGTGCTCGACCGCAGCATCGGTAGGCAATCGATCAAGTAGCTGCCATCATCCAACACTCGATATCAGTTTTCCGGAATCGTATCATCATCATACCACTCGTCGGTATCGTCGTTGTAGCTCTAGGTTATTGGCTATTGGTTATTGCTTGTTGTACGATACCTGCAGTGCGACTCGTGAGGAAGCGCGAAGGCCGCCATGATTGCTGCTCCTCAACAAACAACAAACCAACGATGACGCCGTATTGCAAGCGTAGAGACGACACTCACACACGCCAGCCAGAGCACTTGACGTGTCCTCAACGATCTACCCTCTCTCGATCTGTCGAACTGTCTCCCTCAATCAATTCGATCGATCAAGCGTTCGCGCGTTCGCGCGTTCGCTGTCTATCGCTAGCTCTCACTCTCACGACCGTTCTTGCTTTGCGATTCGTCTCGACCAAAGAAATACTCCGACAGAGAGGGACTCAGCTCAGCTACACTAGCTCGTGTGGATGATGAGGTCGTAGCGTGCAGATCTGATGGCCTTGTGGCGTGGGTGTGTTGGTAGTGATGAGGCGGTGCGAACGAGCGCGACAGGCGAGCAAACCAATGATAAACGCGTGTCAGGCCTTGCAGGGGCCTTAATTTTGCACCGATGTAAAAAGTCACCGTTCTCCCGCCAAATTGGGTTGATGATTGCATTGATGATTGCATTGATGATTGCTGATTGATGATTGGATTGATGATTGTATTGATGATTGGATTGATGATTGGATTGATGATTGGATTGATGAATGGATTGATGATTGGATTGATGATTGCATTGATGATTGCATTGATGATTGGATTGATTGCATTGATGATTGGATTGGATTGATGATTGGATTGATGCTTGGATTGTATTGATGATTCGATTGGATATATTGCGGGCAACTGGCGTGAATGAGAGCGAACTCCTACACGCAGAGGCCTACTTCGACCAACCCACGCAACGAACCATTGCCACTGCCATTCCACAACTGTTGCATCGACTGGAGCGAATGGCAGCCTGCCATCACTACCACCAAGCGAGTGGCTCGGTTGCAGGCCAGGAGCGCACGAATCTGCTCGATGAGATCGTCGCGGAGCTCGACCGGGCACGCCATCACGTCCTCGATGCAGATCACCAAGCTGCTCGCTCGACTGACGAACAGGAGATGCTCGACCACGTCTTCGGCCGTCAGTTGCGAGAGGCCCTTGCACTCGCGCTTCATGAGCGAAACCAACGGCTCCCATTGCTTGTATCGCATGAGCAGGAACGTGCCAAGGAGGCGCATCAACAGATCGCGCTTACCAAAGTGCGCGTGAAAGAGGCCCTTGTAACTGACAGTCACGAACGCCACGTCGGCCATCGCTGCCACACGCGACGCCATTGCAGGGTCGACGACTTTGGAGGTCGACCGCAACTGCGCCGCCGCCTCGACACACGAGTCCCATCGACCCGAGAGGTCTCCCATTGCTTCGACCTGCACACACAACCGCTCGCCCAACGTCAGGTCGCACCACGACACCAACGATGGATACCAACAATGTCTGTACCTACCACGTGAGAGCCCTGCATCACCATGAGCGGAATCTCGCATTCTTGCGGTCGTTGCATCGATAGGATTTCCGCAAGCACCGACTCGATTTGCGACATGGCGTCCGATTGGAATAGCGGACGTCCATCGAGAAGCTCGTCGACTATCGGCGGATACTGTTGTGGACATCATTCAGACATGTGAGAATCCAGTGCGTTCCCAACTCCACCATGAGCCAACCCAACACGTACACATCGAAACGGACGCGAGTCTTCCTCCCTATCGTCAAAACTGACCGGCGAGAGGAGTTGGCATCCGTTGATACGACACAAGAACCGTATAACTCCTGTAAGAGCGTGCCAGCCACTCATCTCTCGGTTAAGAACAGTAGCAGATGGCCAAGTTCTCCTCCTCCTCCTGCTGGAGCGCCGGCCAACTTACCCGGCACCTGGTGGCGATATCGCACCACTGGCAAACACCAACACCAAACCACGTCAAGTGAATATCGTGCCAGGCCTACGAGCTGGCTGGCAGGTAACCGGGCCACATACGTCCTCGATCTCGAAAGTCGATCAGCTCGCCTGCGAGCGAACCTGCCGTGTTCGGATCGACGCACTCGAGCAGTGCCGCTTGAACAAACTCCTTGTCGCTGTGCAACAGATTGCTCACCATCTCGTCCGAGAGCACTCGCGACCTCGGCAGCGAGGTCCTCTCGCAAAACCACTCGAGCCATGCACGGCAGTCGTCGTCTTGCGACCGAGGTCCGAGCGGTGGTTCTATGGATAAGATTCCGACCGACAGCCACCGAATTGGAACCTTGGAAATACGCAACTTTGAGCCGCGTCCATACCTTGGCTGCGCGATACAGTCGCCGTACACACTGGGGACTTGTTCCGCAGCGTTCGTGCTACACACAAGCACGCACCCAATTGCCAGCAATCAGCTCCACGAGTTGAGTGTCGCGGTGCGAAAGAGTGAGTGAGTGAAATGTATGACCTGGACGCAGGGTTGCCGATCGCCGACCATCATCGTCGTCACACGAGTCTTTCATTCCATAGTAGCGCCAGTACTTGCTCGTTCGCTACGTGTTCGATGGCACCATTTGACGAGTAAGTTGGGATTTGCAGAGTTGAGGGATGAGGGGAGGCAGCGTACCGAGCCATGGTACGGAGAGGCCCGATCGTAGAATCTGGCCAAACGCGACTTGTAGTCCAGCAGATCTCGCGTCGGCCAAGCGTACATCTCGTTCAACAGGTCGCCCTCGTCATGCAATAAAAGGTCTCGCAAGTACGGATCTTCCTCCAGGAGGCTCATGGTTGCGATGCACTGATAGAAGGTCACACGGAAGCAGGAGAGAGGTGAGAGTAGCGCGCAGCAATGACACAACAATGGCGAAATCGGCCAAAAAGTCTCGTGATGGTCCAGTTCCAATGAGATAAGCCTCTCGGTTGATTGCCGCTTTATAGTGTGTAGCTCGAGTCTGTGCGGATCACAGCAGAGATGAGTCTCATCACACGCGATCGTGTGCAGCGCCATGTAGGCAATCGTGCAGCATTTGTATCGCGAACGAGTCTGAGGGGTTGTCGGCGAGTGCGAGATGGTAGTGCTCGATCGCTTGATCGAGCTCGCCGCTCATCTGCTTGGTGAACGCCAAGCCGGCTTGAGCACCAACTGCACGAGGATTGAGCTCGAGAGCACGGCGATACAGTTCGGTGGCCCTCGCAAAGTTCCTGTCGCGAGAAGGAGGCACGCAGCCAGTCAGCCAACCACCAGAGCACGCCATGGATGTGTCTCGCTCACTCGTTCGCTGGAGGAGCGGCGTTACGTACTTGAGTTTGCGTTGGCAGTGCGCTTGGTTGGTCGTGATCTTGGCCCAGAGTTTGGAGACTCCACGTCGCACCGGTACACTGCTGCGGCTCGCCACGATCTCAAGGGCTTTATCAAAGTTGGCGGCTGCGCTCTCGAGACTATGCCATGTGAGTCAGTGAGTGAACGAGAGAGCCGGCGTACAGCAGTGCGGCATTGTGAAACGTACTTTCCCGTGGCAAGATCTGCCACGCCGAGTTCGTTATACACGAATGGGTCGAAAGGGCACAACGCCAGAGCCTGTTCCAAGTACGATCTCGCCAGTTGGATCTGGTCGAGAGCCATCAATTCGGAGCCCAAGCACAGAATCGGCGTGTGGCAACTGAAAGATTCAGGAGTGAATAAGTGAGTGAGTGAGAGTGAGTGTAAAGTGTCGGTTCGAGGTTGGTATAGGATGTTTCATACCCAACCAAGATACGCATCGCAGTTCGATAGGCGGCACACGCTTGCTCGTGCTCGTTCTGTAACGCGAACGAGTTGGCAAAGCCCATCCATGCCTGTCCGTGTTTCGGATCGATCATTGTTGCTTTGCTATCGCCAGGCGGTAAGTCACACGGAAATCGAGCGGTTCGTGTCGGGGGCAGAGGGAGAGCAGTACTCACCTAAAGTATCGTCGTGCGTTCTCGAACTCGTTGACCAGCATGTAATAGCAGCCGACAGCATACCACGAATGAGCACTCTGAGGCTCACGCTCCACCAGTCGATGGGCGTAGTAGAACAGCTCATTCTTGAGACCGACCTCGACCATGACGGACATGTGCAGCAGCAAGGCGTAGCTCGTGTCGTATGGATCTTGCTCAAAGATACTATGATGGAGTGTCAGGTGTTTGGTCAATCAGCAACGACGTGATTGTGATTGTGATTGTGATGGTGTTGTTGTTGGTGTTGTTGTTCTCGAGTATGAAGCTGTGTGGGGTACGTACAACTTGGTCTCTTCGTAGCATTGATCGAATTGGTTGCGGAAGAAGTATGCATCTGCCAAGATCGACGCCCTCCATGTGCCATCATGATGGAAGGTATACTTGTCCTCGATCACGGTCAGCTCCTCGGCGATGTCCTTGTCGCCGTACTGCATTCGGAGGTTGCGTGAGACGCTTGAGTGCTTCGAATCCGAGCTCTCTTGCTCACAGGTATCGTACCTTGATCAAGGGGGCTCGGTAGAGGTCCTTCACGAGGCCTTGATCAGCCTCATCATACGGCAGCGATTCGAGCAGAGCCTCGTCTGCACACGATAGAGAGAGAGAGAGAGAGAGAGAGAGAGAGATGACGCAATCGGTTCATTAGGTGATTGCGTAGAGGAGGAGCAGGAGGAGCAGGAGATTCGTTCGAGCATACGTTTGTTGACGTCGATCAGAGAACGTTCGTTGAGGATCTGCAGTGCTTCGTAGGCATCTGGATCGTAGTGCAGCGCTGTAGAGAGCCAGAAGATGGCTTGTGCGTTGCGATCGAGTGCGATGCATGCTCGACCGGCGACAGTACATATCGATGCCAAGATACCCTGCTCCAGTGCGATCATCGTTAGGAGTCTGGCAGCGTCATCCAACAGCATCCGGCATCCAGAAACGATAAGAACCTTGTCGGGCTGTGCGAATGCATCGAGCACGCAGGTCGAGGGAGTGCCATCGACATTGCCTGCCTCGCTCACGAGTTCGAGCACCTCGATCCACAGAGACTGCGCCGCCAAGCATTCGGCCGCCATGTGGATGCCCCATAGATCTCGTGATTGTTTCCTACCATGCTCCAGCATGTAAGAACATTGGTGATAGCGTGATCGTTCTCGTTCTCGTTGTCGATATCGTTGTGGTTGCTGCTCGAGATCGATGGCTAATCGCACGTACCCTGTTTGTCGAAGAAAGTGCAGCGCTCGTCGAACCTGACCATCGAGAAACAACGACTCGATGAAGAGCTTCTCATCATCATCCGTATCTACCCAGTCATCGGTCCATTCAATGAGCCAGCCAGCCATCGCGCCAGGTTGCTTGCTTGCTTGCTGGCTGATCAGATACGCACGATCAGCGAGCAGCATCAGCTTATCTGCAAAGAACACGGCCGACGCGGGACTCCTTCGCTTCAAGGCCGCCTTGACCTTACTCCTGAGACTCGCCAGCACCGATTTCGAGCTGGCTCGAGTCTCTGATACCTCCATTTATCGAGATCGAGACCGATCGCTCGCTCGCTTGCTGCGTGTGGTGCTTGGATGGGAGCCGAATAGTCAAAAGCGATAATCAAAAGCGATAGTCAAAAGCGATAGTCAAAAGCGATAGTCAAAAGCGATAATCAAAAGCGATAATCAAAAGCGATAGTCAAAAGCGATAATCAAAGGCGATAGTCAAAAGCGATAGTCAAAAGCGATAGTCAAAAGCGATAGTCAAAAGCGATAATCAAAAGCGATAGTCAAAAGCGATAGTCAAAAGCGATAGTCAAAAGCGAAGACGCACACTTTCGCTTTGGACGCTTCTTCGTCGTTTGTTGTTTGGTTGCTTCGTCTCGTGTGTGTGCGTGCGTGGAGCGAGTGAGTGATCGAGTCCGTACACTGCACCCATGGCGTCCTACATGCTCCGGTCACTCGTACGAGGTGCTCCACTGGTCCGTGCAAGCAATGGTATCCTGAATTCGAGCAGCCATGGAAGTTACAGCTTGCTGGGCCTCGTGCGGCTGCAAGCTACCGCCAACTTGTTGAGCTCGAGGCACACGTTCGCTGCCGCTGCCGCCGCCGCCGCTCCGGCCAAGAAGTCTGCCGGAGCTAGCAAGGGTAAGGCCAAGGCGAAGGCCAAGGCCAAGGCCAAGGCGAAGGGCGTGGCGTCCAGGAAGAAGCAGGAGGCTCTGAGCAAGCGAGTGGGCGTGATACTCGTGCGCGACTCGACCGCTGGCATCGCGGGTCTCGAGAAGAACGTGCTCAAGGGCTTCATGCGCAACTACCTCAATCCGCAAGGCCTCGCTGTATTCGCGACGCCCGAGAACAAACAAAAGTACAGCAGCCTCATTGCGGTACGTCGATCAAACGAACGAGCAACGAACGATAGAACGCGTCATCGATCTGCAATCTACTCTTTCTCGATCATGCTCGATCATGCTCGATCATGCTCGTGCTACTACCACCAATTCATCGTCTACGTGAGGATCATACGGCGTATTGATGCAATCCTTCTTTGCCTTCTTCTTCTCCTTCTTCTCGGTATCGAACAAAAGAGCGTGGATCACCAAGCGATTGAACGAGCCAAGCTACAAGAGAAGGCCAAGAGGGGCATCGACAAGATCGTCGTGGAGTTCAAGCGACACAAGCTCGCCTCGGGCTCTCCCATCGGTACGCATTGGCTTGATGACGCAACTTGCTACGCTGGATTGCAGCGCTTGAGGCGCTTGGCAAACCTCCGCCATGATCGAGCGCCATTCGATGTTGTGGCTCACGTTGTGTGGCACCTTCTGCCTCTGTGCGTGACTCGTAGCTCCTGTGACCACTGCCGACATTATCGAGAAGACCCTCAAGCAACATCGTGTGGCGCTGAACGAATCACAAATCCTGCTGGCGTCGCCCGTACGAGCGTACGGCCGCTACATCGTACCGTTGTCGCTCGAAGGATCGCCAGCGCAACTCAAGATCCACATCGCTCCCAGATGAGCCATCGCCACCATCGATTGCCTACACCAATAATGCACGCACAACGAGTGCGAGTGCGAGTGGATGTCGTTGTCTATTGTCATACACGCACTCGACTGCAACCATAAACGCACCGTGCACCAATACCGCACCCAAACGTATGCCGCCTTCTTCCCCTGAATGAATGAACGGGAACGGCGCTCGAGAAGAGAACCACACAGCGCTGAATAACAGAATCTCAGCGAAGCGCGAATGGAACCCAAGGAGAGCGAGCGAGCGAGCGAGAGATGGATGGTCGCATTGCACGACGAAACAGTGAGTCGTACGTTCGCTCAGAGCAAGGAGCGTGTTCGTAAACCCTCGCCACACTACCGACTCAACACACGATAAATATCGCGGCACCTTCTATGCTCTATCTATCTATCTATCTATCGTTAGTATCAGGTCTCTGAAACATCCCCATCTCATCGCCCCACTTGTCTGTGATTGTGATTTCGCGCATCTGCCATATCCCATCTTTGTATTCACTCGATTCGTTCATCTCTCGCGATCGCTCTGGTGCTTTCTCTTTCATCGACACACTTCACGATCGTGCGCTCACTCTCTTCTCTCCCCTCGCTCTCGTGCACCTCTGCTCCATCCTCCAACCTCCTGTGAGTGCCTCTCTCTTGTGAGTGTCTCTCTCTTGTGTGTGCCCTCCTTGTGTTGAATCGTCAAATTCATCTCTCAACGATGGATCTCTCGATGGCGACCGAGACCATCCATCATGTGATTGCTGGTACCGCCGATCAAAGCGAGCTGCTGGCTCTCGGATTCGAGCTCTTCATCTATGGTGGCTTGTTGTATCTGTTGTATCGATGTCTCTTCGTCTCGAACCATCCGACCTTGATCGCCGAGGAGGAGACTCGCGCCCATGCCAATCGCTGGAAGACCGGATTGTTCTACGTGCCGTTCATGGGCGCCACGATCCTCATACGCCAAGAGATCTTCCGTATCTTCATCTTGATCATGGTCTACAAGGCTCTCGGCGAGTACATCGAGATCATCATTCCCGATCGAACGAACTATCTCGCATCCACGGCCTCATCATCGTCATCATCGTCCGCGTCGTCTTCGTCGTCGAACGCGTCAGCTGCATCTGGATCATCTTCGCAATCATCGTCCGCGTCGTCGAACGACAACAACGCCAAGTCCAAGTCCAACAAGGCCAGCAGCACCAACGACAAGGCTTCGAACTCGAGCCTGGGAGCATCCAACACTGCATCGTCGTCCTCCTCGTCGTCCTCATCAGCATCATCCAATGCCTCATCGAACGCCTCCTCGTCAGCATCGCCATCGTCGTCGTCGTCGACCTCGACCTCGATCTCGACCGCCACCTACTCGTACACGTTGATCGATCGATTCGTTCAAGTCTCGGGCGTGCTGTTGTGTCTCTCGCTTCGAGTCTCGTACGAGTTCTTTGGATGCGCCATCTGCGCCGTGTTCGTCACGCTACTGTGCGTGTTGTTGCTCGAGATCATGCACACGGGCGAGCCACTCAGCGTGCGCATGATGAACAAGATGACGGCCTATTGGTTCGGTATCTTCTGGATCGCGTTCCCGCTCGCACACGCCAGTATCCTCGTCGACGGCGTGACCATGAACGTGCAGGGCGTCAACTACGGAGGCGTGACGCTCTTGTTGATTCTCGCAACCTCGTGGATCGGTGATGCTGCTGCATACTATGGTACGAACGCCGCCCCTTCTCTCTCACGCTCCATGCGATTGGCTGGCTTGCTTGCTTGCTTGTGCACTCGTTCACGATGATCTGCAATCGATAGTTGGCAAGAACTACGGACGCACCAAGGCCATGGTCAACATTAGCCCCAGCAAGACGGTCGAGGGCTGCTTGGGCAACACGGTCTTCTGCATGATCTGGGCCATCTGGCTCAAGTACATGCAGGAGAACCACCAATGGCACTTCCTGCCTCCCATGTCGTACCTCGCCTACATTGTCCTCTGCATGTTGGTGTCGATCTTTGGCATCTTTGGCGACGCCCTCGAGAGCGCCGTCAAGCGAATCGGCCACTGCAAGGATAGCGGCGTCTTCTTCCCGGGACACGGAGGCATCCTCGATCGATTCGATACCTTCTTCCTGTGCGGCCTGCCGGCGTACTTCTTCTTGTATTACTGCGTCATCGACACGGTGGCTGTGTAAGGCAGCCCTCTCTCACTCTCTCACACACGCCCTCATCTTCCTATCTCATCCATCCATCCATCCATCCATCCATCCATCCATCCCATCCCATCCCATCCATCCATCCATCCATCCATCCATCCATCCAATCCCACGCATCCATTCGAGTGGATCTCCTTCGTCATCGTCCAATGAGTCTCCTTCCTATCCACCCATCCATCACGGTAATTGTCGTCTTGTTATTGTTCCTACACTCACACCCGATCGACCGACCGACTTTGCAACGATAGAGAGAAAGCACTACCACACGTAACAATACACTCCACTTGATCTATCCATTCGAGTATCTCCCCCTCAATCAACCGGCGTACATTAGCCAGCTGCCGGACGTTAGTGAATACAGAGCCACAGCACACAAGAACAAATGGAGACTCTACCTCCCTCCCAATCCTCTCGATTCCAATGCCACGTCGTAGCAGCTGGTCGATGATGATGCCTGGAGCCAGGGATAATTGTGCAGACCAGGGGACCTTAGGGAGCTTCCGGACCTTGCCGGGGGCATTCAGATAAACAGCAGGTACCTCGAGTACCATCATCACATCATCATCACTCTCATATCCTCCTCTCTCGTTGCGCATCATTCCATCCATCCATTCGTCCATCAATCAGAATCCATCACCTCCCACTCCTTTGATCCATATCCATCACATTGACTCCAATAGCGTGTCTCTGTCTCTCTGTGTGTGTCCCTCTCTATGTATCGATACCAACAGTAACCAGCAATCGACCGATACACTCACGAGATACCATCGCCACTATCATGGCAACCCCGAGTGCCAGTACCCCGTCAGCCTCCTCGTCAGCATCGTCCTCATCATCTACTCCTCTCACTCCACTCCAAATCTATCGACTCTACCGCGATCGTCAACAAGAATCGATCGTGGCAGGCGAGGACTACTACCTCGTCAACGCGCAATGGCTCGAGGCATTGAAGGTCTACGCCAAAGGACAAGGCCAACCCGACGCTCCGTCGTCGCCTGGCCCGATCGATAACTCGCCGCTACTATGCGACACTGCTCCGCCGTCTCCTGCACACCTCGGATCATGGGTTCGGATCAAACCAGAGCTCCAGGAGAAGGAGGACTTCGTGCTGGTCGACCATGTAACCTGGCAAGCACTCCACGCTGCGTACGTCTGCGTCCGCCTCCCTCGCGCGAGATATCTCTCGCTCCTCCATGCATCGATTGCTCTCCCACCACCTCGCCATGATGCTCCAACTACTCCTCTACCACCTCGATATTTTATTCGATTTTATTCGAGATGATCTTGGTTTTTAGTTATCGGTTGTATTGCGTGGCCAACACTATCTCGCTGCTGTGTGTGGTCGATCGTGTTTATTCGCATTTTTCCGTTTTGTTCTCCCGCCAAAATCTCGCAATGTCCCTCTCACTCTCTCGCTCTCGCATCCATCAATCGACGACTCACATCCTCTGTCTCTCTATCTCTCTATCTCGGGGGATCGATGCAATCAATGATCACAGCTTCCAAGGAGGACCTGTCATCTCTCGACGTGCAATCGTCGAAACTTCCTTCTCGGGATCGACCGCTCGAATCGAGCTCGTTCCTTTCGAGCTCCAACTCGTTCTGCTCGGATCTAATGGCAAACCTACCTCATCGACTTTGGTACACCAAAGCTACTCGTGTGCTCGAAATTCATGTTGCTCATACTGCAACTTTGTGCATTGGTGAAGCATGTGTATTGCAGCAAGAAGCTCGCAGTCAAGGAACTGCTCGAGATCGCATTCAGCTCGACCGCCTTTTCGCTGAGTGCAACCGATCGCGCCAATGCTCGATTGTGGAGTGCCGAAAGCCTCACCGAAGGGTACATGACTCGCACGGTATCGTGCTCGTTCACTCCAATGTCTCGACTCATGGTCGGCGTGCGAATAGATCGGCGTTCGAATTGCTGGAGAACCTAGCACAAACACTCGATGATTGCAAGCTGGCACCCAATCAGCAAGTAGGTCGCATATCTCTATACGCCTGGCTTCCTCTCTCAAACACATTGCCACAAGCTTACTCACTTTCTCGCGCTTCCATGTAGATCCTCATCGAACTGAAACACGATGGTAAGTGGCCATTCCAAGAGGCACAAGCCAAGATCGCCAAGGCGCAACAGCACGATGAGCGCAAGAAGGGCAAGTCTCCTGGCTTCTTCACCATGATCTGGAATGCTTTGACCTTCACGTCAGACTCAATCACTGGCGTCGCAACGAGTGGAACCTCGATCGGAAGGGGCGTGTGTGGTCTCCACAATCTCGGTATGAATCTCCCTCGCTCGCTCTCTATCTCTCTCTCTCGCTCCGTGCCCACTAACCACATTCCTCCTTCTTCCACAGGCAACACTTGCTTTCTCAACTCTGCGTTGCAATGCTTAAGCAACACGCAACCGTTGACAGAGTACTTTCTCGACAATCGGTACGATTGATAGCAGGCATTCAATAACTCGAACCAACCAACCAACCAATGTGCCGTAATATCTTTGGTTCTCGTATATCAGCTTCCGAGCCGATATCAACAAGTCGAATCCTCTTGGAATGGGAGGCCAACTCGCCGAGTACTACGCAGCGTTGCTCAAGGTCATGTGGTCGGGAACGTGCGGCGCCACTGCACCCAAGAATGTCAAGTGGTATGCGTTGCTTACTCCCTACCCCATCACGGCCTCCCGCATTGCCTCACTCGCGCTTGTATTGCCATCGGTATCGTCAGGCTTGTTGGAAAGAAGAATCCACGCTTCAGTGGCTACCAGCAGCAGGACGCGCAGGAGCTGATGGCCTTTCTGCTGGATGGCTTGCATGAAGACCTCAACCTCGTGCAACAGAAGCCCTACGTTGAGACCCGCGATTCCGACGGTCGCCCTGATGCAGAGGTCGCCGCCGAGTCGTGGCAGAACCATTTGCGCCGCAATCAATCCATGATTGTTGATCTCTGTCAAGGACAACTGAAAACGACGCTAGTATGCCCGGATTGTGCCAAAGTCAGCATCACCTTCGATCCAATCATGGTACTACGAGCTCCTTTGCGCCTTCGATGTTACCCTCGTTCTACTCGAAATTCAACTCCCTAACTGATCAATCGATGCGTACGTTACAGTATTTATCCCTGCCCCTCCCATCGACCACCATGAGGATCGTGGAGATCATCGTTTGGAAGCTCGACAACATTACATGGCCTGTAAAGTATGCCTTTTCTATCGCATCTACTGATTATGTACGTCGAGCCTCTCTCTCTCTCGTTCGCTCTCCCTTTCTCTCTCATACACATGCACTCATCAGAACGGCTTCTCTATATTTTGGTAGATCTCGGATCTAGTCGTCAAGGTCGCCAAGATCGCAGGCCTCGACTACGAACGCCTGGTGTTGGCGCACATCACCACGGGCTTCATTAGTGTCACGCATCCAGCAAGCAAACCTGCCATGAGCATCCCGCCCAAGAGCGTGACCTTTGCCTACCAGCTTGCCAAGAAGGACGTCAATGTCTATCGAGCACAGCTGTTGCATCGCCAACTGATCTCGGGAAAGAGTGGCTACTCGACCTTTGGCTTGCCGTTCATCATCTTCTATCCTCGGCAGTTGAACGATGAGCGTACCATCACTGGGCGACAGTTCTACTATTTGGTTTGGAAGCGATGTACGTTCAATGCACCTCATCGCTCGCTCACTCACTCACTCACTCACTCACTCATCGATACTGATATCACTTGCTATTCTTCATCGACAGTGCAACGCGTCATTGCTGCCGACAAGCGAGACCCTCGTTTCGCACATTTGTTCGAAGACCAACCAGCCGATGTCGTCAGTGCGCCACTCGAAGACCGCGAGAAGGAAGAGCTGTCGACGACCGACATCTCGGACTTTGATCCAACGACCTTGCCTTTCAAGATTCATCACGTCACTCTCGCTGGTCAAAAGTACGTATCGCCATTCGTTGAGGCCGTCCGTCTCCGTACCTCACCTTCTGACCGAGTGGCGTTATCAACATTGGCTGTTGTGGGGTGTGGTGGGGTGTGTAGCTGCGCTCGTTGCTCGTACAAGCTCAAGTGTGCAGGATGCCTTGTGAACTGTGATGATGAGCCACTTAACTTGGTGCAGTCGGGTTGTACCCTCGCCATCACATGGAACGATGCCGCTGTGCCCGAATACTACCATCAAAATGCTGGCGTACGTTGAAATTGCTCGAGATTCATCATAGATCTCTCTGAATCTCACTCACTCACTTGTTATCATTGTGCCACATTGTAGAAAGTGATTGCACACGAGAGCTGCAAACAACAGCAACAGCAGAGCGATATGATTCGCGGTGGCTTGAATATTTACGACGCCTTCCGAAAGTACACGTGCACCGAACGCCTGGGCCTGAACGACCAGTGGTACTGTCCGTCGTGCAAGAGCCACAAGCAAGCTGATATGAAGTATGAGATCTGGCGCTTGCCTGAGATCCTGGTACGGCCCGATGCATCACGACTCGAGGACGTTCATCTCCTCATACCAAACCCCTCGATTGCACTCCACACAGATCATTCATCTGAAACGCTTCCGATACGACCAACGCTATCGCGATAAGATCAATATGTTTGTCGACTTTCCGATCACGTCATTGGACATGTCGCCGTTTGTTCTTGATCCTGGATCTGCAAGTGATTCGATCTATGAGCTCTATGCCGTTTGTGTATGTGGAATCGAATCGACCAACTGCTCGCCGCCTCCCACTGCAAGACACGTGACTGACAAGGCATGTCGATGCATGCATATGTAGAACCATCTCGGTGGAATGGGAGGAGGTCATTACACTGCGTACGCCAAGAATTGCTACGATGAGCAGTGGTACCACTTTAACGACAGGTACCGTGTTCTTGTGTGTGTGGGGGCTCGTTGGGTGGGTGGAAAGAATGAGCTAACGCCTCCCTGAGGGTATTGCTTGATCGATAGCTACTGCTCCAGGGTGCAAGCGTCGGAAGTGCAGAGCTCGGCTGCCTACGTGCTGTTCTATCGACGTAGCAGCAAAGCCAGAACCAGCTCCTCCTCATCCTCCAGCATCTCATCGACCTCGAGCTCAAGTATTTCCTCAACCTCGACCTCGACCTCGACCTCGAGCTTGGGCACCAACAAGTAACCTTGAATGGCGTCCCAGCTCGTACCTCACTCACATTACCACACAAGCACACAACCAACCTACTCACTGTCCTTCTACCTTACTTGTACCGCAACGACACTGCACATAAATCCACGAGCGATAGCTACACAACCATACGCATCACTGAACTAGAATGATTGTTGAACGTTTTAATACGGTACATGATTGGTGATTAATGGGATGGATTGAAATGGCTGAATGGATGATAAAGAACGTCGGGGATAGAGAGAACTGAGCTATGACTCGAGCTGAGAAACGAATACCACGGCAGCAAGGATCAATAGACTCATACCAACGACAAAATACTTGCTCGTGTGATCGAGTAAGGCTTGGTGCCATCGTTGTTGTTGCGACAGTGTCGATGGCGGCTGTTGATTGCGTCGCTTGCGTTGCATGAGAGCAGCTTGCTTGGCGGCTTGCTTCGCTCGCTCGCTCTTGGATAGCTTGCTGTCGGTGGCGGCAGACAAGGGTGCGAATTGCGACTCGACGAATGATGTCAGTGGTGCAGGTGGCGCCGGTTGCTTGGCAGCGTTCGACTTGTTGGTGGCGTTGGACTTGTTGGACCTCTTGGCTTGTTGTGCTTGAGAGCGATCACGACGTTCTTGCCGTTGCTTGATGGCCGCGGGGTCGGGCTCCTTAAAGTGCAGAATGTCGAGAATGTCCGGCAGCGCGGATTCGATCTCCTGCCACGAAGGACAGTTGCCGAGCACCAGCCGAAGACGCTCGGCGAGGACGGTTTGTTGATGCGAGAGGCCACCTCGAATGACCTTGAGCTGCAACGGATGGTAGCGATTGGAGAACTCGTTGTTGGTGTAGCCAATGTGGTTGAACATGAGCTGCACGGCAATGTGGCCGTGGGCGCGGTAGTGCCACAAGGCCGTCGGCACGAGGTTGGTGTTGAGCAGGATGCCGTTGCGATGCGCGGCGATCGTGTGGCTGTACGGCGCGAAGTCGACCGCTCGTCGGTACTCCATCTCTTCGAACAGCACCGCCTCCTTGAAGCACACGCCGCACGGCGCATCGAACGGCTCCGACAACTCGCACAACGGCAGGCGCTCCTCGGGCGTCGTGGTCGTATCGAACATGTTGCTGCTGCTGATGCTTCGCTCGACCTCGTCGATCGTCGACGAGGTGTAGGTCGAGGAGCTATCGAGATTGGCGATCGGATTGATGCTCGTCGATGATCCGCTGCCGGTGGCGGCC
>Ga0209935_1003468_pt1 | contig 16240 bp, 21 predicted proteins | sample ThiBio_1000_plan_2_FD_183958 | JGI IMG/M metagenome (GOLD analysis project Ga0209935, IMG submission 183958) | Wastewater bioreactor microbial communities from Cape Town, South Africa - Thiocy_cont_1000_plan (SPAdes) | ecosystem: Engineered > Bioreactor > Thiocyanate-remediating >... | reverse complement strand
GCGGTTGACCCGGGACCGACTGCAGCGCCGAGCCCTTGGGCTTGATCGACACCTGGCCGACCACCTGCGACACGCCCTGGTAGCCGTTGTCGTACCACACGACGTACACCAGCACGTACACGAGAATCAACAGCTGCACCAGGTAGTGGAAGCCACCGAGCTTCCAGTTGTGAATGTCGACGAGCTTCACCGTCGTGTAGCTCAACCAATGGTTGAGGCGCGATTCACACGAGCCCATGTTCACGAGAGCGAGCGCGCGAGCCAATGAATCAATCGACCAATCGATCAGCGAGCTCGAGCCATTCCGCTCGTGCCCGCGCCACATCGCCACATCGCCACATCGCCACATCGCCACACATCCACCCAAGCTATCCTCACCATCACCACCACCATCACCACGGCATCATGAAGCTCAAGGAACTTCGATCGGCGTTGCAGGAGGTATCGGCGTTCGAGCGTGCCAAGATCGAGTTCGAGCAGTATCCGACGAGCGCCGACCTCGCGTCGCACATGGTGTTCACCATGCAGTCCAACTACGAGAGCGTCGAGGGCAAACGCATCGCCGACCTCGGCTGCGGCTGCGGCATGCTATCGATCGCGTGCTGTCTCATGGGTGGCCGTGTCGTGGGCTTCGACATCGACCCCGATGCGCTCGAGATAGCGCGGCGCAACAGCGAGCAGCTCGAGCTGCTCGACGCCGTCGACTGGCTCCAATGCGACGTGCGCAACCTGCCACTCCGCGGCCTCGCGAACCTCGCACACGAGACGACGACAGAGACGACGACACGCGATAGCCGAGGACGCCGGCGATTCTTGTTCGATACCGTGGTCATGAACCCGCCGTTCGGAACCAAGACCACGGTCGGAATCGACATGATGTTCGTCGAGCAGGCGCTCAAGGTACCTCCCAACTGGCATACACGACCTCGACGCGGGAGCTCGCTCGCTAACGACACCCACCGACGTTGCTGTTGAATGGCACCAGCTCGCTCCCGAGGTCTATTCGTTGCACAAGAGCTCGACGCGAGAGGTACACCCAGCCATCGATGCGCTCTCGATCCATCGTGTTCGATCCACTCACCTGTCAATCAATCAATCAATCAACCGATCGCTCGATTCGATCGCCCGATGATTGTGTGACTCGCACAGCATATCTTGAAGCGCGCCAAGCGCGATTGGAATGTCGAGGCCGAGGTGCTCGCCGAGATGCGGTTCCCGATACCGAACCTGTATCGCTTCCACAAGAAGCGCAGCGTCGATGTCGAGGTCGACTTTCTGCGATTCGCGTATGCCGACCTTGATGACGACAATGATGATGACGACGACGATGACGACGATGACGATGACGACCGAGAGAGCGATTGAAGTGCTCTCTGCTCATGTAGACTAGACCGATACGGATGCGATATAGACGCGTGTATGATACAAGAAGAGCTATACAACGATGGCAGCGACGCTCGCCTCATGAATCGAATGTCGACGAGTGAGATGCGAGCGAGGTGCGCAGCCGATGTACAGCCGAGGCTGCCGTGGTGCTCGAGGCCGCGTACAGCTGCACCGCCGCCTCGTGCTGCAGCTGCGCCGCTGTCGTCAGAGCCGCTTCGACCTTGCTTCTGCATCGAGAGTTAGATTCGATGCAATACGATGGTATGCGATGTGTGCCACGACAATCACGAGGCCATGTCAGCGTACCGTAGACCGGCAAGTGGCACGCCCGAGAGCGAGCCGGCGAGATGCTGAAGCAACAATGGCAGCGCGAGTACTGCAGCGCCGATGAAGCTCTCGTAGCGCGATGCCAGCAATGCTGGACATACTACGAGCAACGCCACGGCTGTCTCTCTGACGCCCAAGATGCATGTCGGCAACGGCAGCGATCCTGGCGAGGTGGCAGCGCGCGCGGCAGCTCCAGCTCGCGCTCGCGCTGAAGCAGACGTCGATGGCATCATGGCGCTGCTGCTCGACGAACGCCGACCAGCCATACTCCTCACGAGGAGGCGTTTGTCGGTCGGTGGCAGCGCCTTGGAGGTGCCCGTGAAGCAGCAGTGGCACGAGGCAATCAAGGACTCGAGCACGTTGCAGAGCACCGGAAGGCCGGCGGCGCCCGAGGCAGCGAGCGATTGCAGCGCCGATTCGAAGGCCTCGTGGTCTGCCGAGAGAGAGACTGTTCAGCGACCGTAGTGGCACCGACGAGACGAGACAATAAGGAGGCATCGTGGCACGTACCTCCAGCATCAAGGTGAAGTCGCAACAGAGCGAGGTGTCGTTCACGGTACAGCAGCAGCTGGAACATGGTCTGGTGCTCGGCATGAAGGCGATCGACATCGGTTGCTGCCGCACATTGCTGCTCCGACGAGCCACATCCCTCCTTGATTGCCTTGGCCTGTAGCGGGGCTTGTCGCTGCGCAGAAAGGGTGCTGTGCATGATGGCAGGCAGGCAGGCAGGCAGGCAGCAGATAGATCGGATGTCGCAGCAGCAGCGAAGGGACGGGACGTTGACGAAAGCGCGGGAACTCGTACGCCAATAACGAGCTCACGTGCTCAGGAAATACCTATGGTATAAGCTCGTTGAGGCTCAGGTGCGCGAGGGCTTTGCTCTATGGCAGCCTCGCTCTCATCGCCACCGCGAGATCGACGACGAAGCCGCCACACGCACACAGCCCCCTCGCGCCGCCGACGTCGATACCGACATCGATATCGATACCGATACCCACACCGCCACCATCTCCCGACTCTTGCGTGTGCGTGGCTGTCTGTCCGTGTGCGTGCGTGCGTGTGTGCGTGGTCCGGCGTCGTCTCCTGTCTCAGCCACCAACACCAACACCAACACCAACACTCCGCCACATCGCTGCGTCTCGCGCGCCGCTGCTCCTCCTCCACTCCGCTCCAGCCCACCACCGCCACCATCACCACCACCCCGTACATCCACCATGGGCGATAAGAACTCCTGGGTATCGCAGGACCGGTTGGCCAAGTACAAAGAGGGCCTCAAGTCGTCGACGAGCACGACGCCGCAGCCGGCCGCGTCGCCGCCGGCCGCCGCCTCTGCGCAGGCACAGAAGCCTCGGCGCGTGTTCCACGAGCGCTACTTTGAGCGCTACAGCACGACGCTCGGCGACTGGGAGTCGATCGAGGACCCGATGCCGGCGGTGCCGCTCAGCAGCATCCAGTCGATCAAGTGCGTCAGCTACAACGTGTGGTTCGTCGATCGCTTCTTCGACGAGCGTCGCGAGGCGCTCTGCAACATTCTGCGCGACGAGCGACCGGACGTCATCTGCCTGCAGGAGATCACCGAGCGCTTCCTGCAATACATCATCTCGCTGCAATGGGTGCAAGATGAGTACTTGATTTCGGATACGCGCGGCACTACCGGTACGCGCGAGTGCCTGCGCGCGAGTATAGCTTCCAAGCTGCCTAGTCACTCTCTCATACTCACTCGCTCGTTTGGCTTCATTCGATTGGCTCTCGATCATTGCGTGATGATGATGATGCTACTGCTGCTGCTGCTGCTGCTGCTGCTTCTGGCTCAATGGAATCGACTCTTTGTCTCTCTCGCTCCACAGTCCACCCGTACGGCGTTCTGATGCTGACCAAGCTGCCCGTCAAGCGCTTGACATTCCATCCGCTACAATCTCGCATGGGCCGCAAGCTGCTGCTGCTCGAGCTCAGTCTCTCGGACTCGACGATGGCCATCGGCACGGTGCATCTCGAGAGCATGGACAACACGTCGAAGCGATGCCAGCAGCTGTTGTACATTCTCGACGAGTGTCTCAAGGAGTTCGAGCACGCGATGCTGATGGGCGACTTCAACTTCCACGAGGTGTCGCCCGAGAACGACGAGTGCCTCGCCACACACCCCGAGTACGTCGACATCTGGCCCTATCTGCACCACGAGGACGGCCACACGGTCACCGAGACGCGCACACGCTTCTCGGGCTTCCGCATCGACCGCATGCTGATTCGCTCCGACCACTTCTTTCCGACATTGATCGAACGCATCGGCCGCGAGCCCATCCTCACCGACACGGTCGTCAACGCCGACGGCGTCACCGAAACCGAGCCCATCTTCCCGTCTGACCACTATGGCCTGTGCTCGGTCGTCGAGCCGCTACAACTGGATGACGACTGATGTGCCAAGAGCGTCGATTCGAGCAATGTTGCCTGCGCACGCGTGTGTATGCGTGCGTGCCTCCCTATGCCTGTGTCTTGTGATTGTGTCTTACCTCTGTCTTACCACCTACCCTCCTCCCTATCTATCTATCACTCACCCACTCACTCACCCACCCCACCACCCACCACACCACCACCTTCAATCTATCGTACAGTTTGTGTTCACCGTTTGTTGCGACCCTCCCTTACCCCCATCGTTCCTCGTACTATATATGGTGACAGTTGTCTTGGTTCTAGTTGTAGTTGTCGAAGAAGAAGGAGAACAACAAGAACAACAAGTAGAACAGGTAGCATAAGTACTATAGCGAGTAGTAGTCGTAGCTGTCGTGGTAGTTGTAGTCGTCGTCGTAGATTGCTTGTAGATATCGACCACTATTACCATCATATAACGTCGTCAAGTAAACAAAACAAAACACACTGGCTGGTATACGCAAACTATCGCCGTCTTCCAAGGAAACAAAGACAAGCATACGAACACAACAAGAGAGAGGGCGAGAGCGACAAGGAGAGAGAGAGAGAGAGAGAGAGAGAGAGAGAGAGAAGACGAGCGTGATGACCAAGGTAGTGCTCGGAAGACGTACGGCGGGAGAGTGAGAGCGAGAGATTGATTGACCTAATCTAATAGAGCGAGCGAGCGAGAGAGAGAGAGAGAGAGAGAGAGAGAGAGAGAGAGAGAAGCAGGCACATGTATGTAGGGATCACTACAGCTATAGCCGGTCGGGAGCTATGGCAAGACGATAGATAGACGATAGATATCGAGCGAGGGCAAGCAAGCAAGCAAGTAACGCAGTGAACGTTGAACGGCAGTCGATCTAGTCGCAAGGCATCGTACAATCGTTCAAGGCATCGATAGGGCACTCACACGCACGTACGCAGGTACGTACACGTTCGCGCCCCAAACTCGCTCGCTTGCACTCGATCCATAGGTGATGTTGGTGTTGATGTTGATGATGTGTCGCGGTGTGTCGGTCGGGCTCACTTGCCGCCCATCATCTTCTTGAACTCTTGGAAGTTGATGAGGCCGTCGCCGTCCGTGTCGACGTCGGCAATCATCTCGCGAATATCGGCGTCGGTGAGACGCTCGCCGAACGAAGCCATGACGGCCTTGAGCTCCTGGTGGTCGATGAGGCCGCTGCCGTCCTTGTCGAATAGCTGGAAGGCGTGCAGCAGCTCCTCGTCGGTGTCGCCCTCGCTGCGCCACTTGCTCATCATGACGACGAACTCGTCGAGGCTGATGGTGCCGTCGCCGTCGGCGTCCATCTGCGCCACCATGGACTTGAGCTGAGCCTCGTCGACGGCGTTGCCGCCGCCAATGCTGCGCAGCACGAGGCCCAGTTCCTCGGTCGTGATCGAGCCATCGCCGTCCTTGTCGAACATCTTGAAAGCATCGACGTACTCGGCGATCTCGGTAGCAGAGGGGTTGTTCGCCATGGCGCAAGCGGTGGGATGTGGTGTGATATGTACGGAGCGAGAGAGAGATAGAGATGGAGATGGGGAGCGAGGCAGGGCGGCAACGATGATGAAGAAGAGGAAGAAGGCCTCTCGAGTGCCTTTCTTCCAAACGCATCGCAGGAGGCCAAGTCGCTGTGCGGACACGAAACCACAAACGCACCGCAGTACGGCGCTTCCCTCAGAGCCTCTTTCCCGCCAAACCAACCGCTCATTCGTTCATTCGTTCGCTGCCCAACTACCACCACACCATATCGCCTCTCGATGCCCAAGCGACCTCGCGAGCCTTCGTGCTCGAGCAGCTCTGGCGAGCTCCACGTCGCCAAGCATGCTCGCCTCGACCACGACGACCTGCCGTTGCTGCCGGCGCTCAATCTGCCGTTGGGCGCCGCTGCTGGCGCGATCTCGGCTGCTGCGGTCGTCGGCGGCGGTCGCCAGCTATCGCGCGTGACGCTCGCCGACCTGCTCCTGCTCGGCGGCAGATCGCTGGTGCTCGTGTTCTTGCCGATGGCGTTCGCGTGCTCGGACGAAGCGCACCAGCTGCACGCTCGCTACGCCGAGTTCCGCGCCCGTTCGGCCGAGCTCGCCATCGTGACCGGCGACAGCGAGTACGCGCTGCTGCACTGGGCGAGCTCGCTCGGCCTCACGCTGCCGCTGCTGTCCGACCTCACGCGCTCGCTGGCCTCGACGCTGCAGTGCCCGATCGACTCGCACACCAAGTGCACGCTGCACTCGGTGTACGTCATTGACCACCACCACGCCGTGCGGCACATCTCGCACGCCACCGATGCCGCCTTGTTCGTCGCCGCCGACATTGACGCCGCGCTCGCCGTGGCGCAGGCGCTGTTGTCGCACCAGCGAGTGAGTGAGTGAGTGAGTGATAAGCACGATGATGCAGCAGTAGACGCGAGGTCTAGTTTTTGTGGGTGTATTTATTAGCGGGTCGAAGAGTAATACAGCTTTGCATTATAATGAATATCAGCCGATATCGAATGGCGATGGAAAGAAAACAAACAACGGGTGAGAGCGAGGCGAATAGATGTGAGTGACAGACAGACAGACAGACAGAGAGAGAGAGAGAGACAGAGAGAGGCGCCGATATAGCGATATGGTACTAACATGACGCAAGCAAGCAGGCAAGTATGCAGGAGAGAAGGGGAGGCATACGTGAGAGCGATAGATAGAGACGAGGCGTAGGATAAAAAGACATGAACACAGCGAGCATACACGATGCTTGCGTGGTGACTGGAGAGCTGTTGTTGTTGAGGAGGAGCAACAAAGAGAGGAAGAGAGAGAGTGTGTGTGAGAGAGAGAGAGAGAGTAGGAGAGGAATCGTATCGAGCGTATTGTTGTCGGATGGGTTTACAACTCCTCATAACCAAGCACCGACGGTACTGGCTCGGCCTCGTCGGGGATGCGGATCTTCTTGTAGGTCAGAACGAACAAGCACAACACCTGCTCGATACGAAACAAAACGAGTGGTGGTCAGTGGCTGCACGTAGCAAACAAACACGATTGATTGCTTGTGTGGTGTGGTGTTTCTCGTACCAAGCCAACGAAGATGAGCGAGAAGCCCGCTTGCAGCTGGGCGCTGTGCGAATTCAGCGCGAAGACGAGCGAGTTACCATGCAGCTGGGATCCAGCCCAGAACATGAGCTATTGAAGCACCACCAATCGTATCGTAATTCGTATTCGTTAGATAGAGCACGCACATTACACGCTCGCAGCAAGTGATTGATACGTACCACGTAGTCAATTCCAGTGATGCCGACAAAGGCGTGGATCAGGTACACTGCACCGAGCACCAACGGGTCCATATCGATGAGCAGCAAGAGGCCGTGCTCCGGGATGAAGAACAGAATGATGACACCGATCTACACGAATGAATGAACGAACGAGGAGCGTGTAAGTCAGCAGCAGCTCGAGAAAAGAAGGGAGCTCGAGCGGTAGCAGGCCGTACGAGAATCAAAATCGAGGTGATGCACGACAGCAAGAATGCCGGATGACGGAGCACCGACTCGACCAGGCGCTCACGGGCAGCGGCGAACTTCTTGTAGGCCTCGAGATTTCCAGCGAATGAAATGGTCTATACGAATGGATCGGATCATATTGAGCAAGCAAGCAAGTGGGTGAGTGGGTGGGTAGGTGAGCGAGTGAGTACGCTCCATGACGTACAGCACCGATCCAGGCAATGAGGTAATCAATCTGCCACGAACCACCAGAGATGGTAGTTCCTCCGGCAAGGTACGGGCCGACTGCCATGTAGTAGAGGCCGACGGCGGTAAAGTGCAGCAGTGGCGCGTTGATGAGGTAGCCGATCCAGTTGAGCGTCGGCACGAACATCATGGTGGCGAAGAGGTAGTTGTCGGTCGCGAGGTTCTGGTTGTTGTGCGACTGCACGAACAGCAGGATGGTGCCGATGGCGGCCGTCACCCATCCGATGCCGAGCGCCGCCATCGGAATGACCTTGCGTATGTTCTCAAAGAAGTTCTGGATCGAGAGGTAGTACTTTTCGTTCCACTTGCTGTCCTCGGAGCCGATCGAGCGGTACACCGTGATGATGTTCATGAGAACCAAGCTGGCAAACACGACTGCGGCGCCCGACTTCCATTGGCTGTCTTGGTTGGGGCCGAGCGAGCTCGAGAGAGCGTAGTAAGCAGCTGGCGAGGTGAGTGTCACCACCTAGCATAAACGAGAGAGCGAGAGAGAGAGAGCGAGAGAGAAGCGCGTTCATCGTTAGTGAGGAGTACTTTGGTGGACCGCGAGTGTCGGCGGAAACCTACCACGTATTTGAGGCCAAGGATGCTGAACAAGTGCTCGACCATGTAAAAGTCGGCGACCAGCAACGGCGGAATCGAGATCAAGAGCGAGTACTGCTCCGAGTCGTAGAACATGAGGATGCAACCGATGATGAGCAGGATGCAGTTCATGAAGGAGAAGAGTCCAGCAAACTCGCGGATGCGGTCCTTGGCAGCTTGGTAGTTGCGCCACAGCTCTTGGATGGCAAAGAATGAGATGATCTACGTCGTCGTACGGTGGTGGTTAGAGTCACTCAACACCGGCGATGGTGTGATGGCGGCGGCGGCGTGGTCGACGTACCTCACCGCACAAGAGCAGCGAATAACCACCGGCCAACGACGAACCGTGGTCGGCGCGAGTATAAAAGTCGGCCGTCGCACAGAACTGCGCAAAGTTGGCGTAGAAGATACCCAACGCCTACGGGGAGCCAAGAGAGCCAAGAGAGCCGTACGGTGGGTGAGGACAGACGCACACGAACGAACGACCGATGACGTTGGTCAAGCAACAGCAGCAAACAGCCACGGCTCGAGCGAGAACGACGCGTACCAAGAAGTGGACGATGGTGATCTCGGTCAAGAAGGCAAAGAGGTTGAGGATCGGAACGCAGAAGGCGAGGATGATGTAGTAGTTGGTGACGGCGTTGTCGATCACGGTCGACTCGGTGGTGGCATAGTAGTGGTGCCAGATCATGATGCAGCCAGCGACGGTACACAGCCATCCCAGCAGACCGAGCGCAGCACCGATCGTGCGCAGGTTGTTGCCAATGTTTCGGCAGGCCTGGAGCAGCTGCTCTTTGAACTCGTCGGACGACATGGTGGCGGCGGCTATGGACTGCAAGGCCAGGCCGGAAGGCGATAGCGGTGGCGATGACAGCAGCAGCAGCAGCGAGGGAGCGAGTGAGTGAATGAGAGCGACAGCTTGCATCGATATCGACCATGAGGCGCGCGAGAAGCAACTTCGCGACCGGAGGCATGGGTACAACGACAACAGCAACGACAACAGCAACGACATGGACAATATGGGTGGCGGCTGTTGTTGTTGTTGCTGCGTACCTTACGAGCAAGCTTGATTCGCTGCTCCCGAACCACACGACAGAAAGCCGCGGTCTCGAACCAACAAGGACACTATCTGAACCTCCCCCCACACACACCTATGGTGCACACGTACGCACACCACACGATGAGGAGACGAGGAGCGGGCGAGAGAGAGCGCGAGCGAGAGAGAGCGAGTACACGCGAGCTCGTGTACAGCAGCAGCGACGAGGAGAGAGAGACAAAGAGAGCGAGAGCGCGAGAGGGAGGCAAAGTCTCTGGGCGGTGAAAGACGCTGAGAAGCGGCGTGGTGGAGCAGCAGCAGAAGCAGCAACCGAAAACCTGTAGCGCCGGCGCGAGCTCGCCGCTGCCCTTAATGCTGTCGTCGATCTCTCGATCTCTTTGATCCACATCACAAACACCAATCAATCGCATTGATATCTCTTTGATCCACATCATCACATACACCAATCAATCGCATTGATATCTCTTTGATCAACAACATCATCGCATACATCAATCAATCAATCGCATTGATATCTCTTTGATCAACATCACATACATCAACCAATACACCAACCACAAGCACAATGAAGAGCCGCCGATCCACAGCCTCCTCGAAAACCAACTGGTTCGCCGTGCTGTTCGTCAGCAGCGCCATCGCTCTCATCCTCTACATGTGGTGGTCGAGCGCCAGTGCTCCTCGCGACCTCACCGTCGAACCGCTGCCCGGTGAGTTGGAGGTGCTGCGTCGCATCGACAAGCTCGAGGCTCTGATCGAGGAGCAGCTCGTCGATCTGCAGGCCAACATCGACATCGAACAAGCGGCGCAAGCCGACGAGCTTGCTGCCGCGAACGAGCCCGAGCAACAGGCCGAGCCCGAGCAACAGGCCGAGCCCGCCAAGCCACTTGCGCCGCCTGCGCGCCTCGATCTCGTGGCCATCGACACCGGTGCGCCGATCAACATCGCCAAGCGCCCTGCGACGCTCACGGCCTATCACGAGCGCCTCAAGAAGCAACTCGCCGAGCTCGAACAGACGCAGCTACAACTCGAACGAGAGATTGCACAGATTCGCGGAGGACACTGAGCAAGCAAGCAAGCAAACGAGCGACCGCTCCTCGGCATTGTACACTAATACCATCAAAGCCACTCGCTGACGGCACTCCGCATCACCAAGCAAGCTCCTCGAAGAGTAGTTGTACATAACAATAGACCGCAGAATCGACTCCCGCGACAGTGCAATGAAGAAGAGAAGAGAGTCATCGTCGTCGTCAACATCGGCAATCAATCGACAAGAGCGAATTCGAATAGTGGACGATCAATCGGTCGATATGGTACTTCTTGCATCGTGATCGGCAGCGCCTACCGATTCGCTCGAGACTCGTGCCATCTTGGCCGGTGGTAGCGAGCTCGACTGGTGCTGCTCGAGTGGCGTTGGCATCGGCCGAGATGGCTGTTGCTGGTGGCGTCGGTGCTCGTGGTGCACGAAGCGCTGCGGCAAGAACGACGACGCTTCTTCAGCGTCGCGCAGGTGCTCGAGCTCAACGAACCGCTGCATTGCGCCACCGCCTCCGCCACCACGGTGCCGGAGCCGATATTGTTGATTGTCGCTCGTCGAAGCAAGCAACCACGCGAGCACGTCGACCACGAACGACAGGCACACGAACGGATCCCATGCCTCGGCCGCCATCGCTGGCAGGTCCCTGGTTCGGTAGGCTTTGGTGTTGAGCACCATGCCGCGGTCATCGCGTTCGCCGACGTAGATCATCGGCACCCCGACCAGGAAGCTTTGAATCCACCAGCGTAGGAGCTTGTGTCTGCGCGCCAGCGTGCAGTCAGGCATTCTTTCATTCATTGCTTCACTCGCGCTCACGTTCATCTCGCGCCTGTTGTACCGTCGAAATGAGTTCAGACCGCGCTCGGAATCAATCACTCGTGTGGTCTTGATCTCGACGTAGTTGTTCAGCGACACATTGGGTACGGAGCTGCTCGGCCGTCTCGAGCTCGTGGTGGTGGTGGTGGTGGTATCGGTGTCGCTACCGTTGCGAGGGCGCTTCGAACCCACTTGCGACGGCGGCTCCGATCTCGCGGATGCCGATGCAGGCATCAAACGCTCCAGCAGCTCGCCGTCCACGTAGGCGTCGATCTCTGCACCGAGAGCGATCCTGCATATATAGAAATGTGTACACACACGGGCACTCGGATATCAGCACTCAGGTGCCGAACGCGTGCCTCCCGAATGCGCGCCTACCGAATGCCGCCGATCTTGACGTAGACCACGGAGCAGAACTCGACATTGGCGTCGACGATAATATGGTCGTGCTCGGTCGGTACGGTCTCGATCGGTTCGGTGGCGAGCGTCTCCCAATGGTAGCCCCAGTACGTGAACCGATCCTCGGCGTCAGTTGGTTGCTGGTGCAGCACAACAGGCGGTGGCGCACGTCAGCTCGTTGGCGTCGCTGATTGAATGAGGCGCGCGCGATAGCGACAGAGATGAAGATACCTTGTCGAGATCGAGATGGCGCACACCGAAATACAGTCTGCCATACAACCGATGAATATCGATCTCGTATGCATCGTTCGGAGCGTACGGAGTCGCCATGAGCTTGTTGAAGTTGTTGCGGAACGAGACCACGTTCATGTGGTCGAGCTGCAGCACGCAAGCGACCGCACGTATATCAGCCACTGCGGATCGCATCGCCTCACATCGCATCGATCGCATCGATCGCATCGATCGCATCGATCGCATCGATCACGTACACTCGGTAGACATTGCAGCACCGGGTCCAGAGACTCGCCAGTGGTGTCGTAGCGTTTGGCCGTGAAGCGTTCACGGCCTTGATCAAGGTCCACTGGCGGCGACACCTCGCGCAATCGTCGCTGCAGTACCGAAGGAGCGAGCGAGCGAGCTATCAGCCATACTGCGGCAGCTGCAGCTGCAGGACTCGCACGCTCGCACCAATCGACTCTTGGCATTGGGTCCCGTGAGCAATTGAGCGACGCCAGCAGCATCGGTGTGGCCGCGGGCGTAGCAACCAATCTCGACCGGTTGGCTGATTTGAGGGCGAGCATTGCTGCGAGCGGGAGCAGCAGCCGCGCCGCCACGGCTCACGACCGGAACAGCGAACCGCGACATGCCCTCTGTCGTCGCTCTCGCTCTCTCTGGACGTCAGCAGTGGTGCCACGAGCAGCGAGCGACGTGCGTTGTGGTGGCGGGGATGCGGGGATGGGTGACGACAGATGCACGCAGGACCGAGGCAGCAAGCGAGTGATGAATGACTGAGGTCGACCTCCCGCCTCAGCACGGCACTCGCTGTCGTCGTCGTCTTCGTCGTCGTAAGAGTAGTAGTGGTAGTGGTTGGTTACAGGTGCAGCTTTGTTATGCCACCTGACGACATTATCGCGATCACACATAACAACATCATCACGCAGTGAACGACTCGCCACACCCGCACACGCCCTTGGCGTTGGGGTTAATATACACAAACTCGTGGCCGAGTCGGTTCTGGCTCTCGGAGTAGTCGATCGTAGTGCCAATGATCCATGTCAGCGCTTTGGCATCGATCACGAGTTTGATTCCTGCTGGCAGACGAACGAACGAGCGAGTGAGTCGAGGCATTGGAGCAGCAGCGAGCGAGCGCGCGCACGTGCGCGTACCATCGACATCGATCTCGTCGTCTCCTCGCGCCGGCGGGCCTGTGAGTGGGTCGAGTGTGTACGAGAGGCCATTACAACCGCGGCTCGAGACACCGAGCTTGTAGGCCGAGGCCGAGTCCTTCTCGGCGAGTTGCTTGATGTGCGCGATGGCAGCGGGCGTCTGCGGAAGGGCGAGCGACAGCGGCGCGTTAGGCTCGAGCGAGCGATTCGAGGCGACTGGCAACGAAAGGCCAACGTACTAGAGATACAGGCTGGCGTGTAGGACGAGCGATTCGAGATACCGCAGCTGCCGCGGCGCCGAGAATCACGCGACCGGTCATGATTGTGTGTTGTGTGTGTGTGAGGAGACGAAGGGAGAGGGCGAGAAAGCGATGTACAAGAGCGCTACCAAGCCAGACACTGGCGAGGCAAGCGACGTGAGTGGTGAGGTTCGATCGAGATAGAGATCGAGAGCTGATGATGGATATGAGTGAGATACGTGAGAGAGAGAGAGAGACCTCCCCACTACCAAGAACCAAGCGAGAGCAGCGAGCGAGCGAGCGAGCGAGTGAGCGACAGCAGCAACAGCGACTACGTGGCTTCTCCGCTGCTGCTGGCAATAAACAAGTACTTTCGTGCCCCGGAACTGCTGCCGAGCTGTTTCCGGCAGTGGCCGAGTGAAAAACGCAGCGCCGCAGCTTTTGCTTCTTTCGCCACCCACCTCGCTCACACCACACAAAACCCCGATCGCCTCTCTCGCGCCCACCGATGGAGAACTACACTCTCGATCGCGTGCTTGGTCGTGGCGGTGAGGGCACCGTATGGCTCGTGACTCGCAAGGACACGCAACAGAAACTCGTTCTCAAGAAGCGTACCTTTACGGATCTGGCGGCGGCCAATCGCGGGCTGCAGGAGGCCATGACGCTGTGTCGCTTTCACAGCGACTACGTCGTCAAGTGCGACGAGGTGTTCCTCGATCTCGAGCTGATGCAGGGCGTGCAGCTGTACCACATATGCTTGGTGATGCAGTACTGCGAGGCCGGAGATCTATGTCACCGCGTGGCTGAGTGTGGCAGCTCGCTCGAGCCCAAGGTACACAAGCGCAGACGGCATCCTCATCGTCGAGAGAGCGAGAGCGATTGAGCGAGAGCGATTGAGCGATATCGCGTGGTGCACCAAGCGCTTGCTCCTCACGCGCTCTTGTACTCGCTGTCACTCTAGCTCGTCATGAACTGGGTGAGGCACTTGTGTGAGGGCCTCAAGATGATCCACCATGGCGGTCTGGTGCATCGGTACGCGTGGGTTCTCGCAATGTGCACCTCGATCGATCGTGGACTCCACTCACGCTCCACACACACGCATTCGATGCCCGACGAACAGCGATATCAAGCTCGAGAATGTGTTCCTGGACTCATGTGGCAACGCGTTGATTGGCGACTTTGGATTGGCGACCGCGAGCGCCCAGCCTCCCGTGTGTGCGCGCGCCAGCATCGAAGCAACGCCAATAGGTTCGGAGCGCACTCTCTCACTCTCTCAGATGCCAAAGAGTGCTGCCACTGCTCACATTGAGGTTGTTGGTTCGGCAGGCACTGCGGCGTACAATGCACCAGAGCTATGGGCGCCACTTGTCAAGTACGATTGTATTGTATTGTATTGTATTGACGCCTAGCTCACTCGCCCATGTGGCTGCGATGAATAGACGAGTTCCAGGCAAGGAGGTCGATATTTGGGCACTCGGATGCGTGTTCTATGAGCTAGCGTCTGGCAAACTACTCGTGGTGCGTCTCACTCACGCCATACCTCAGTTGCCACCAGTGTTTCGGTGTTGATTCTCTCTTCTCGCAGCAACGAGAGAGCTCGATCGGCGAGCAAGTTGCTGCCTTGGGGCTTGGCCCGATCTCGGCCCTGCTCGAGGACATTCCGCAGACGTTCGCCAATCTGAAGCCCGTCATCGCCGCGATGCTCAATCCCGATCCATTGCATCGACCGTCAATCGACAGCTTGTTGACGACGTTTGGCCATGTACTCTCTTCGCAAGGGCGGCAGTCACTCACAAGGTTCTTGGGCGCGAGAGCGAGCAAAGCGCTGCACGAGCCTCGCACACGATAGCTGACATTGCGCATGGCTCGCTGGCTGGCATTCTAGTACCGAGATCGTGGCCGACTCGGTGCGCGGTGGCATCGTTCGCTCGTTAGCCGAGCCGCACAAGCAGCAGATCCTCGAGCTCTGGGCCAGCGCCTTCAGCCTGGTAGAGGGCGAGTTCTACAACTTCCACGCCGAAGCCGCGACACGCTATCGCATGCTGCGCGAGTTCTTCGGGCCAGTGAGTAGCGCGTTGCTGCATTCTTCGCGACTTGGATTCGGCTACTTTAAGGTGCGTTGTGTGAGAGTGAGAGAGGGAGGGAGAATGGGTACCTCTCTGAGCGAGGAGAATGACACGCTCGTGGCTCGGGCGGTCGATTGGACGATTCAGGACGATGGCCTACTGGGAATGTCGTACTGGTCGCGGCCGGGGCAATATCGAGTCAGCAGGCGCAAGGTGTTCAAGGAAGTCGAGTTTGTGATACCGAGTACGCGCGCACGCTTCTCCGTGTGGCAACTACACAGTACCAAGGAGAGCGAGAGCACGCTGACAAGCTCTGCTCGCTGGCTGGCGCAGAGGACCCGATACCGGCGCTCAAGCTACTGCAATATGGCCATCGCAGCAAGCAGATCCAGCGATACGTGCAGCGGAACTTGAAGCACTGCTGGGGCTTGTTGACCATTGGTACATTTATGTGCTTGCTTGTTTGCGGCGTGTGCCTGTGTGTGGTGCCTCGTGCCTCTCAAGAGAACTGCCGCTGCCGCCGCCACTCACAAGCACGCCGCAGAGGCGCGCGAACTCGCCGAACTGAAACTCATGTGACGCATGTCGGTGTGTACGCGGTGTGGGTGTGTAGCGGTGCGACCGCTGGCACAACATAAGGGCATCGGATCGTACCTGCTGAGCGAGGGCCTGCAAATGATGGATATGGATGGCACGGCATGCTTCGGTGTGGCGCAGTCGGCCGTCGCCGAAGCCTTCCTCTCGAAGCATGGCTTCCGTACCGCCAAGAAGTTCGACTTGAAGCCCTACCCGGCGTTGATCATGGTGCGCGAGCCCAACCCGCGAGATGCC
>Ga0209935_1003467_pt1 | contig 16241 bp, 23 predicted proteins | sample ThiBio_1000_plan_2_FD_183958 | JGI IMG/M metagenome (GOLD analysis project Ga0209935, IMG submission 183958) | Wastewater bioreactor microbial communities from Cape Town, South Africa - Thiocy_cont_1000_plan (SPAdes) | ecosystem: Engineered > Bioreactor > Thiocyanate-remediating >... | reverse complement strand
CTACCACCTCCGTCGTCACTGTCATCTGTCTCTCCTGCCGCAGCCACGGCTCCAATCACTAGCACCACCATCACCAGCAACATCGCCAGCCACCACCGCTTCCTCGTTGCTGCCATCCCGCTCACCAAACGAAATGTAAGTCCCTCCCTCCACTCTTCTTCTCGTCTACCTGCGACCTCAGCCTCCCGACTCGCGATCCGCACAGCACCAAACCAACAAGCAAACCAACCAACGAGCAAACCAACCAACGAGCAAACCAACCAACGAGAGAGAAGGACACGTGGATATCGCGCTCTGAGTGGGATAAACCGGGGTACAGAGGAACAAAACGCACTCGGAGCTTCGCTTGAACCTTACGGGAGCCATTCGTCTTCCTCCTCTGCCATCCTTCTCGCTCGCTCCTCGTCGCCACCCCCATCGCCGGAACAGCACGGTTCTCCTTCGTCGCTCACCTCCCACAATGCCCAAGCCACACCGGAAGATCGCCTCGTCAGGTCCTCGCGGCATCAGCAAGAATAGGCGGCGACAAGCAAATACCGCGCCTCCAGTACAGCAAGGTACGCGTGGCCTCGTTACACGCTCGTTACACACGCTCGTTACACACGCTCGTTACACACGCTCGTTACACACGCTCGTTACACACGCTCGTTACACACGCTCGTTACACACGATGGTTTCCTCGTACTCATGAGCCTTCCGGCGCCTTTAAAGGGGCCTCATTCGTTTGCGAGCATCCATCTCTTCGCTGCCTGCCGCCTGCTGCCGCCTGCCTCCTGCCTGCGATGACCACCGACTCTTGTGTTCCTGAGGCCGTCTCTGCTGCCTCTACTGCGCAAACTGTGCCGCTCCTCACCATGGACTCTAGTCGCCGTTTGGTTGATCGCATCGCAGCTCTCGCGGGAATCTGCAGAGTGACGATGGCGCTGCCCTCACCGATTCGTGAGCACGTCGAAGGTACGTTGGGTACACCCTCCTTCGTTGCGCGGTGTTCGTTATGGCAGTCACTCACGTTGGAGGCTTGCATCAGCCACCCTGATGGAGTCTGAAATCCCGCAACTGACTGCGCTCCTGGCTGAGCACCGAGCTGAGCAAGACCGCCTCTGGGCTGAGCACCGAGCTGAGCGAGACCGCCTCTGGGCTGACCGCCTGGCTGAGCAAGACCGCGTCTGGGCTGAGCGCCTGACTGCGCTCGAGGACCTCATTCTCGCGCGCGTTGCCGACGAACTTCGTGCCCAGCACCGCGAGCCCGTCTAACGGCGACGACGCCTGTCGAGCGCTCTTCTTCTGAGCGCCTCCGACCATCGAGAATGTGCCACCGCTCCTCCCTCCCTTGTTCTCGTGAGATATCGCGACACGATAAACACCAAATGAAACCACACAACCACACAACCACACGACGAATGGCGCGTTACACATTTCTTTACCGCTGCGAACTTTTTCGCCACTTTCGCCACTTTCGCCATTGGACGAAAAATACATGGGTGCGCGGAGAGCCTCGAGTGCTTGCCTCAGGCGCCGGTAGGGCTTGGCGGGCCTCAGCGGCGGCGTCAGTTGCTCTTGTCGCCTTCCTGCTCGCTCCTCGTCGCCACCCCCATCGCCGGAACAGCACGGTTCTCCTTCGTCGCTCACCTCCCACAATGCCCAAGCCACACCGGAAGATCGCCTCGTCAGGTCCTCGCGGCATCAGCAAGAATAGGCGGCGACAAGCAAATACCGCGCCTCCAGTACAGCAAGGTACGCGTGACCTCGTTACACACTCGTTACACACGCTCGTTACACACGCTCGTTACACACGCTCGTTACACACGATGGTTTCCTCGTACTCATGAGGCTGAGCCGGAAGGCCGCGGCTCAGCGGCCTTCCGGCGCCTTTAAAGGGGCCTCATTCGTTTGCGAGCATCCATCTCTTCGCTGCCTGCCGCCTGCTGCTTGCTGCCTCCTGCCTGCTGCCTGCTGCCTGCCTGCCGCCTTGCTCCTCGTGCTGCGATGACCACCGACTCTTGTGTTCCTGAGGCCGTCTCTGCTGCCTCTACTGCGCAAACTGTGCCGCTCCTCACCATGGACTCTAGTCGCCGTTTGGCTGATCGCATCGCAGCTCTCGCAGGAATTTGCGGAGTGACGATGACGCTGCCCTCACCGATTCGTGAGCACGTCGAAGGTACGTTGGGTACACCCTCCTTCGTTGCGCGGTGTTCGTTATGGCAGTCACTCACGTTGGAGGCTTGCATCAGCCACCCTGGTGGAGTCTGAAATCCAGCAATTAGCTGCGCTCCTGGCTGAGCACCGAGCTGAGCAAGACCGCCTCTGGGCTGAGCACCGAGCTGAGCGAGACCGCCGCTGGGCTGACCGCCTGGCTGAGCAACTGGCTGAGCAAGTGGCTGAGCAAGACCGCCGCTTTGTTGCGCACCTGGCTGAGCAACTGGCTGAGCACCGAGCTGAGCAAGACCGCGTCTGGGCTGACCGCCTGACTGCGCTCGAGGACCTCATTCTCGCGCGCGTTGCCGACGAACTTCGTGCCCAGCACCGCGAGCCCGTCTAACGGCGACGACGCCTGTCGAGCGCTCTTCTGTTGAGCGCCTGCGACCATCGAGAACGTGCCACCGTGCCTCCCTTGTTCTCGTGAGATCGACACGATAAACACCAAATGAAACCACACAACCACACAACGATGATGACGAATGGCGCGTTACACATTTCTTTACCGCTGCGAACTTTTTCGCCACTTTCGCCACTTTCGCCATTGGACGAAAATCCCCAACGCCTAAGGGTGCGCGGAGAGCCTCGAGTGCTTGCCTCAGGCGTCGGTAGGGCTTGGCGGGCCTCAGCGGCTGCCTCAGTCTTGTCGCCTTCCTCCTCGTCGCTGCTGCTCGCGTGTCGATATCTCCTCGTGTTGGCGCTCGTACCGCGGCACTCCTCCAACTCCCTCCGGCATCACCCACTCCACCATACAAGCGAGCACACATGGATATCGACCAACTCTCCGAGCCTGAGCTTGTGCGTCTGTACCAGTCGGCGCTCTCGGACCGAACTGGCGAGGTCAATGGCGCCCTCAACATGGGCAACCACAAGGGCGCCCTGGCGGCCTCGTTGAAGAAGCCCCCGTTGGGCGTCTCGGACCAGGCGCTCCTCGTACGTCTCGTCCTCCAACACCACACCACGCCACACGACACGACACGACACCACCGCTGGCCGCCAGCCGCGCTCGCTCGCAGCCTGTCGATCTATGCGCGCTATCGCTCGAGCTCCCTCTCCTATCGCTATCCTATCCTTTACATGGAATGCTCGCCACCTGCGTCGGAGCACCTTCTCTTGCTCTCGCTTGCTTGCTCTCCGCAGTCACCCTCCATCGACAGTGCTTGTTGTGTCAACGGCCGTTGTTGCTGTTGTTGGATCGACACTGACCGAACGCCAATCGAATGCCGCCTTGCGCGTGTCGTTCAACGTTGCGTGTGCGTGCAGGACGAGTCGACGCAGTTGGTGGTGCAGGTGATCTCGTCGGCCAAGGCTGCCGATGCTCCGGCCTTGATCGGTGAGCTGTCGGACCCGCAGGCCGACCTGTTGCTCAAGTACATTTACCGCGGCATGGCGTCGTACTCGTTCCAGAGCGGCGACCAGGCCAACGGTGTGCTGTCGGCCTTGTTGGCTTGGCACGAGGCGATCATCGCGCGCACGGGCCTTGGTGCCATCGTTCGCGCCATGGCTGAGCGCAAGAACATCCTCTAAGCATCCTATTCTCCCTCTCGCCTGTCCCTGTCTGTCTGTCTGTGGTGTAGGAGTGCAGTCGCGACTCGTGCTCGCCTGCCTCCCCTCTCCTTCCTCCTTCTCCTCCTTCTCCTTCTTATCTGCCAAGCCGCAATGCTGCGATTCGATGCCAATCGCGTCATCGCGCAATAAACAGCACTGTATCAACTAGACATCAACCACTCGCTCGACCAACAAGCGACCGACCGAACGCCAGTCTCGGGCCACTGTCACAGCCGCCCAATCTTCCACCACTTGTTCTGGTGCTGCACCTTGGCCTGCACCTCAGTGTACTACACTCGCCGCCCCCACACGCACAGCGAGTCAATCTTGTGTGCCGAACCGTGCCAGCTAATCAACGAGGGCGAGGAGGACGTACCTGGAGCGGCGAGAAGTTGAGCAGCGCGTACAGCGTTGCCGGATAGCGCGCAGGCAGCAGCCGCGACATTGCCTGCTGATACCTGACCCTCCAGCCATACGCTCGGCGTCCTTGTTGGTGGCACAGCACCTCGTAGTTGGCGAGCGACATGGCCACCATGGCGTCGACGTTCGGCTTGCGTTGTCGCGAGAAGAGCTCGAGGCTCGCCTGGCGCTCGCGAGGCGTCGTTTCGTGCTCGAAGAAGCCTCGGCCTTGCGCGACCGAGCCTCCGAGGTGCTCGGCAAGCTCCGCCGCGCTCTCGAGAGCTGCGTTCATGCCTTGCCCGGCGAATGGCACGGTTGCATGCGCCGAGTCGCCGATCAACACGGCTCCGTGGCACCAATGGAGCTGCGAGCACTCCACGGTTCCGAGCTCGCTCATCGGATTCGCCATGAACTGCTGGACCATATCTAGTGCACCCCGCCACAATCACGAGCGGTTGGTTCGATCAGCAGGTAGTCCGGGCTCGATCTTGCTGCCGCCATCTGATGAGGAACAATACGGCCTGTCGCGCAGTACCTGGACAGAAGGCCGCCACACCCGGGAATAGGCGCCGGAACAGCGCCTCAACATGCTGCTCGGTTCTCAGCGCCTCGAATCCATTGGTGCCAGTCAGTGGCAGTATCAGGGTCGCTACGAGGCCGCCACTGCGATGAGGCAGTGCATGCAGCAGCACATCGCCACGAGGCCAGGTGTGAATCGTGTCGCGGCTCAGTGCCGCAGTGTGCGCCTCTCGAAAGTACAGCGTCTTCCAGCCATGACCCACGGCTCGCCGGTTGACCTGCAACGAGCCTGCGAGCCGCACCGTTCAGTCGATGATGGCACGTTCAATTCAAGATCGAGGTGACTCGACCAGCCACCGAGCCAGCCAACCAGCCAACGTACCAGAGTGTCGCTTTGACGCCTCGAGCATCGCCTGGCGCACGGCCGAGTTGATGCCATCGGCTCCAATCACCAGACGAGTTCGGATGCGGACCTCCTCGCCCGATGGAGCTCGAGTATTGACTTGTACGTGCTCGGTGTCGTCGGCGCTCGAAGGCAACACAATGTCATTAGCGCGGCATTCGTGCTCGAACCTCAGCTGCACGTTGCCGGTCTCTGCCGCTCGGCGAGCGAGAACCTCACAAATGTACTGCGCGGGCCAATCAAGATGCACACACAGCACACACACTTGAGAACCCGAACGCAAAACGAGGCACATTGAACGTGCGTACGTGTCGGTCGGTGCCCAGCAGCCGCCAATGAGGCGCTCCCCAATCGAAAAGCGTGGCTCGTTGATCGAGCGATCGAACCGTCCGCCCTCGGACGTACATGCCGGCCTCGTCTGCCACACGCTGACATTCAGTCTTCCACTCTTGGATCGCTTGCGCTTGCGCTTGCTTGCACTCGGCCATGTACCGATCATCGACTGGGGGATCGAAGCTGCGCGAATCGCTCGTGCGCCGCGATCCGACAGCACCAACCCGACGCTCCGTCGCTGCAGTGCGGTATCGACGACATTGCGACGCTCTCCCACTGCATTTGCCACGCCTGTGCCTCGAGGATCAGGCAGGCGATCCACCACCACGACCGAGCGTCGCTGCTGTCCCAGTAGCGCCGCAGCCAAGAGGCCCGCCATTCCGCCGCCGACCACCACGACGTCCGCCGTGAGCTGCTGCTGCTTCAACCGCGGCTGCGTGGTCGACATGGATCGCCCGCTCCGTGCGAGAAGAACGCCTGTGCTTGCCAGCCTGTGGCAGCTGCCACACAAGGCACTCGTGGCCCACATCGTACACGCGACACAGTCTTGGTGACGCGCACACGAACCTGCGCACTGGGAGGCCACGAAGCAACAAGCCAGCGATCGGAACAGCAACGCAAGAATACTCCAACGAATCCTCTGTGCCCACACGCAGCGAGTGACACATCTCGCACATCTCTCGTTGATGGAAGCTTTGTTTGTACTAAGGGGCCATCACCCCGATCAATCAATAACGACGCAAGTGTGGCCACGCAAGAGAGAGAGAGAGAGAGAGATAGAGAGAGATGGTGGCTTACTCAGCCTTGCAGGCTTGCTTGACGGTGATCTTGTCGCCGAGGCTCAAGGCAATGCCCTGTGTCTTACTGCGGATGCGAATGTAGCCCGTGATGCGGCCATCAATCTTCTCGACGCTCACGTTGGCCAAAGCGTCCTCGCCTGAAGCAAATGACATCAACGACGTCTCGGTGAGTTATGCGAGAACGAGAACGAGTGGATGAGTAATGAGCGTACCAAAGATGCTCTTTGCGTAGAGATTAGCGGCCAAGAAACCGCAGTCTCCTTGTAGTGACGACTTGGGTGTGAGACAGCGCATGTTTGTAGATTTGACAATGTGTTGCAAGAACTCGGACAGATCGCTGTAGCGTGCGTGCCACACCCACACCACCGTCAGTACACCTGACGTCAGGCGTTCGTTGTGGTTCGTTGATTGGGCGTACCTAATGTTCGAATTGATGGCGACCTTGTTCTCCCACTCGAACTCCGCCCACATGACGCGGTACATGAGCTCGGTCGTGGTGGCGGGCGTAATGTAGTCCATAATGTCGACGTGAATGTCGTTGAGCACGACGCAGTTCTTGTCGGAGGCGCTGCTGCCGGCGACGTCGTACACCAGGTTGCCAAAGATGACACCGGTCTCAGTCGACGAGACCTTGATGTTGGCCTTGATCCATCGCTTGCCCTTGGGGCCGATGGTGTAGTTTTGCGGGCGCTCGCACAGCTTGAGGTCGCCGAGGGTCGCGAGCTCGAGGCACACGTTCTGGAGCGTGTCGTTCGTGCGGTTGATGACCAGCACGTCGAGCACAATGTCGTAGCGGTGCACGTTGACGTAGGCCTCGGCGTACAGCGGGTCCGAGAAGCCGGTGAGTTGCGTCACACGATTGAGCTTCGAGGTGCTGTCGCCGTCTTGCTCGTTGGCGCCTGTGGCGAGGTTGAGGTCGACTTGGTACTCGTCCTCCTCGCCGGCCGCAACGCCCGGCAGGCGCGCCGAGAGTTGGCGGAAGGTGATGAGGTCGTCGGCTTGCACCGATACGCCCTTGGGTTCGAGCTCCGACGGTCGGCTCTGTCGGTACTCGTGCAGCATCTCCGAGAACGAGGTTCGGCAATCCTCCAGCATCACGCGTCTACGGTCGCAGCAGAGTGCGTAATCGTCGTCGTCGTAAGTCTTCATGATCATCGTCGTCGTTGTTGAACACATGCCAACTCACTATCACGTACGAGATGAGCGATGCACTCGGAGCGACCAGCGTATTGACGCACAAAATAATGCGCTCATACGAGTCGGGATCGACTGCCACGTTCTTGGCCTGGCCGAGGCGGAGAATCGACGTGGCGATCAAGAGCACCTCGGCGCACACCGAGTTTCGCACGACGGCCGAGACCTCCGAGTACTGGCGCAGGCGGAGCACCAGCTTGGTGAGGGCGGCGACCAAGGTGCCGGCCAAAAAGAAGTCGCCACCAACGATCAAGCCTACAACATCAACATCGACACACGATCAGTCAGTATCGAGTGGGGGCAGAGCTGTGGTAGGGTCGCTCGACGTACTTCGAAGAGAGGGCGTAGCAGCCTTGGCCGCAGCGGCCACGGCCGACGCATCGGAATAGGCGCTCTGCGTCGCGTACGTGCCGTCAGCAAGGACCTTGGGAGCGCCACCCGATGGTGTCGGGGCGGTCTTGGCGGCATCAGTCGACTCGGGGTTCTGTAACGGTCATAGCAGCGCGTTAGGAGGAGTTCAGGTGGTGACGACCAGTGAGAGGTAGCTTGCGAACCTCGCTCTCGCTCGCCTCGAGCAGTGGCATCTGACCAAGGGCGCCCTTGATCGACGTGAACGCCACATCAATGTCGTTGGGCGTCACCGAGTACTCGCCAATGATCCAGATGGCGGCGCGGTACACTTGCGAGGCCTTGATCTGGTCCAGGGACTCGATCAACTTGCCGACGACAGCCGCTCGCAGATCGGGATAGGTCTCGACCACCTCACTGCGGTAGCGCGCCACGCCACCACGGATTGATGGTCAGTCAGTCAGGTGCAGGTAGTGCGACGTGTTGAACTCGAGCATACGAGTCTACTACATACCGAGCAAACAGGATGACGTCGACCGCCGACTGAATGTTCGAGTCGCCGAGAAAGTCCATCAGGACGTGCACGACATTGCCGGCGACGTTGGGGAACTTGGCGGCGCACGAGTGGATTGCCTTGATGAGAATCTGACGGTACTCGGCGGCCTTGTCCATCTCGGCCGACTGCGTTCGGTTGATCTCCTTCTTCAACAACAAGATCACCTCATCGATGTTGCGCGGGTTCACGAGGTCCATCGCAAAGTCGAGCGTCTTTTGGCGGATGTCGAGCGTCGGGCTGGCAAGAGCACGAAGCACATCCATCAACAGATCCTGCATGACCTTGTTGTGTGTCTTTTTGATCTCTTGGAGCTTGTCGAGGATGATGAGCTTGACGTTGTTGTCGCTTTGCTGCAAGGCCAACAATAAAACGAGTGAGTCGCTTGCGAACGAGAGAGAGAGAGAGAGAGAGAGAGAAAGCAAACACGTACCGAGCACAGCAGCTGGATAAAGGTCGACGCGGCGGCCTTGATGGCGGTAGGGGTCGACGAGAGCGCATACAAGGCAGCAGCGGCGTCGTACTGCACGGCGGGCGACGAGGAGCCCAGGAGCGACGCGATGCATCGAATATAACGCGAGCGCTCGCCAGGCGAGAGGTTGGTGCGGCACACTTTGCGGAGGAGCTCGATGGTGACGAATTGCAAAATGTCACCAAACGACGTCACTTGATCGATGACCGTGTTGAGGTACTCGAGCGCCTTCTGCTGCGCGCAGTTGTACAACATGATGAAGGCATTGCGCTTGCACGCAGCATCTCCTTCCTATTTGCGAGAGAGCGCAAGAGCGAGAGAGAAGCGTGTGAGTCGAGTTACACAAACGATCGAGTAATGCCTTCGTCTGATCCATACGTTCGCCAAGAAGCTCACGACCAAGTCCGGGGCATCAGGACACAGCTGCTCAAAATCCTTGTAGATAGAATACAAAGCCAATACGGCGTTGCGGCGCACATACGAGTGGCTATTGCGAGTGAACAGCCCCACGAGTGAGTGAGTGAGTGAGTGGACAACGAGAGAATGGCAGTAAGGCTGCAGCGCGTACCGGTGCTCAAGGTTTGCGAGTACCGAGGGCATGAGAGGCTCCAGCAACTCGGGCTCCTTCAGCTTGCAGAGATAGCGCAGCGTCGAGCCTCGCACATACTCGTTGGGATGGATCAAATCGTTACGAAGGGCGTTGCTGTGATTGTCACGTGGTTGATTGCCAAGCGATGCACCAACGCCATACGAGTCAATCATCCGAGCGACGGAGGAGCAGGTAGATGCTGCGTCGCTTGATGCGCACGATGGCTGCCACGTCGAGCAACCCAAGCGCGCGAGCGTACCACACGAGGATCATCTCCGAGAGCAGCTTGCCATCGGGACCACGCTTGTTGATGGCCTCCCAGTACAACAACAAGAGCTTCTTGATGGTGTGGTTCTTGGACGGCAGCACGAAGCGGATGATGGTCATGAGGATGTTGGGCAGCTTCTCGCCATTGAGCAGCAGCACGATGGCGCGCTTGAGGGCCGCGATCTTTTGCTGCTCGTCGCCGTGCTCGAGCTGTTGCTTGAGCTCGGTCAAGTTCGGAGGTTCGGACGAGTCATAGTGTACCAACAACGTGCACGGACTGCTCTCCATGGTGTGGAAGCTGGTGAAGTTGTTCACGAGAGCGAGATAGAGATCGAGATCGAGATGGAGATCGAGATCGAGAGGACGAATCTCCTTGCAGTGGTGGTCGTCTCGCTTGATCGAAGGGATAGAAGAGGAGCAGAAGGAGCTAGTGTTGTCGATATCAGCAACTCGGTAGTGCGATAGACAGAGATAGATAGAGAGCTACCTCCCAATCAACCACACACACGCAGACAGAGAGATATCCCAACCAACACCAACAACACACGAACAAGCGAAAGAGAGAAAGAAAGAGAGCAATAGAAGAGGAGGAGCTTCGTCTTCGGCCTCAGTAGAGCAGTGTTGGTCTCTGACGTCTTGGATGTGAGTCCAATCACGAGCCTGCAACGAACCTTATACCAGAATACTCTGCGATCGCACTTTCGTTCTCTGTCGCTCGCTCGATCGATTGCCTCATTCCTTCTCCCACCCTCACACCATCAACAACGTCTCTCCCATTCTCGTGCGCGCTCTCTCTCTGGTGGCACGCAGCGCTGTTCTGATTGACCTCCCTTTCTCTCTATCCATCTACATCACCACCTACACCACCCAATATCACCGATTCGTCTCGAATATCCACCAACTCGCAAACCCGACCATCGCATCGCATCCCATCTGCCCACGTCACACACCACACTCTCCCTCTCTCTGGTTTGCTCCCGCATCGTTCATCCAAGCCTACGCACCACACACACACCTACTCCCGATCATGGGAACGACACAATCCGTCGCTCTCGGGTCATCAGGCTGTCCCGAATACGATCCAATCGTCGAACAGCGCAATGCGTGTATGCGCGCCGTGTTCGAGGAGCTGCGAGCCAAACACGCCGTGACGACCTCGGCCAGTCTGCAGCTCAGCGAGGGCGGATCGGGCTTGCTGCAGCTCGAAGGTGGCGACACGGGTCTCAGCGACGCCGACGACGAGTGGCTGCTGCTCAAGGTGCAGACGCCGAGTCTCGGCGAGGAGAACTTCTACATGGTGAACTCGAGCGAGCTGCGGCACGAGCTCTCCAACTCGACCGACGGCGGCCTCGCCAGCCATGGCGCCGACCCGACGAACGCACCCACCACTGCCCCGGCCGATGGAGGCGGTGGCATGTTGTATCGCTTGACGCGCGGTCTCATGGAATCGATCTCGTGGCGCAACGCGCCGACCGACACCGACTCGTCGATCGCCATGCAACCTCACATCGCTGCCGCCGCCGCTGCCGCCGCTGCTGGCGGCGGACTCTACGTGACACCACATGGTACGAGAGGCGCCATCCATCCACACACGTTGGCCACCTCTGACGTGCGACCTTTCGTGCAGAGGTCACGCAGCACGTCGAAGCTCTCAAGCTCCAAATGGCCGAGATGCTGCGCCTCAAGGCCGAGCTCGAGCAGCTCAAGTGCTCGATCGCCATCGACTCGAGCCGCATCGTTCGCGTACAACCGACTGCCGCCGACCTCGCATTCATCGACGACGCCATCGCCTTCACTCCTGCGCCGTTCAACAGCGCCGCTCCTCCTCCGCCTCCTCCGCCACCAGCTGGCGGCGGCGCTGCCAAGCCCACGTCGACGCCTGGCGAGAAGCGAGCTCCTCCGAAACCCAAGCCGCTGACTCGCGATCAACTCCGCCGTCGCGTCGCCGACGAGATCGAGTCGTCCGACGTCTCGCGCAAGAACAAGCAGCTGGCGGTCGAGAACTTTGTCGCCGCCTTCCCCGACAATGCCATCGGTAACTCGGCGCTCGAGAAGCTCGTCGTCGACTACAGCTTCTTGATCTCGAGCTTTCCGCTGCGGCCCAAGACCTGCTTCACGCGCATGCGCTTCTGGGAGAAGAACCTCTTCTCCAAGCTCTCGCCCGCCGAGTCCTCGGCCTACCGCAAGCGCAAGACGGTCGAGATCACGAAGCTCGCCGACGAGAGCGAGATCCTCATCGAGATCGGCCTCATCTTCCAGACCATCGAAGCCAAACGCAAGGAGCAGAAGCTCAAGGAGGAGGCCGCCAAGACCAAGGAGAACGCCGGCTCGATGATCACCGAGCTCAAGGACCGTCTCGTCGCCGAGGCCGAGAAGAGCGCCGCACTCGTTGCTCAGGATGAGCTGCAACAAATGGAGTCGGGCGCCATCGAACCCGACACCATCGCCGATTGGCTGCCGCTAGCTGCCGACACGCAGCCTGCTGCATGAGGTGCTCGTCTCGTGTGCCGTTGTTGTTCTATCACGTGGGTGTACTTTATAAAGAGTGTGTGCATATCGGTATTGATCATTGGTTTGTTCGATTGATTGATTGGTGCAACTCTCTCGCTAGTACTCTTCACATTCCTCATCGTCACTTGCTGCCGGCAGTGGCTGCGGTTGGTACGGCTGCGCCATCGCTTGGTTGACTGCTCGCTCGACGAGTGGAATGTACGCTCGTGGGCTGACGTGCGTGCCATCGAGCTCGAGCTCACTCTTCAAGTACGGACCGCCATTCTGTAGCAGCAGCGGCAGGCTAAAGTCGTTGCCGAGCTCGGCCTCCATGACGCTCGGCTCGGCAGGCGCCAGCAGGTCGTCGTAGAAATCCAGCCATCCAAGCTCGCGTGTCTCGAGCACCATTTGTTTCAGGATGCGGTTGAAGACTCGCACGATGCCACTGCGTATCGGCAACTCCGAGCGTTAGCATCGTTGTCGAGCGCTCGCTCGCGCGCGCATCATCGAGCAACGTACCGAGTCTCCTTCAACACTGGCAGCACCGGATGCACAAAGATGCGGAAGCGACGCTTCTTTGCAAGCGCGCGTAGCGTATCAATGTAGATGCCGATCGTCACTCGCGCACCCTCTTCGAGAGTCTGCACAGTTCAAGCGACAACCACGTCAGATGCTTTCTCACTTACATACACACGATGCAATACAGCAGCCGAGTGCGAGTGCGATGCGTACAGCGTAGCGACACCTCTCGACCGAAATCACGAGGCCTTCGCGACAATCGATCTCGCCGAACAGAAACACCACCTCGCTGCCGTCGGGAATCAATGCCACGGCGTTGTTGAAGTTCGACTTGGGGAAGAAGCGCGACTCGTCACGAAGGTGCCATATCTTCATGCCGGTCACGAGCATCGGACGGAGCAAGCGCTCCTCTTCGCCGATGCGCAGCACCTGCCATGCTGGACTCAGGCAATGGCTGTCGCCTGTCACCACCAAGTGCGAATGCCTCGATCAGTCAGCGGTCGCCATCAACTGAGCGATTCGAGTGCGTGTGCGGTCGTACCGACAACAAAGAGAGCGCGAGCCGGAGGCATCGGCAGCGAATGGAACTCGAGCAACTGCGCGATGCAGCAGTAGTAGGCATGTTCGTTGCGGATCGTGGTCGTGTGCAGCGTTCGACCTGCTCGCACTCGCTCTGGTTCACACACGAGACACGAGCGTGAGTTTTGTGTGTGCCACGTTGTTGCCATTGCTAGCTGGCATCAAGGAGAGCGCGTGAGCGACGTACCGATGGCCTCCACCAGGCGAGGCAACGGCGAGAGAGTGCCACACGTGTACAATATCTTGACGAGCGTAAAGAAGACCGCCAGGAGATCGAGCTCGTCCTCAGTGAGCTCGCGTTCTATCGGAACCGCCAGAGCATATGAGTGAGCTCGTTCGTGAGCGATCATCAAGTCATCGACGTACGAGGAGGAACGGAGCTGTTGCTGTAAGTCACGGCCATGGGAGTACGAGGTTGACTGCTTGCTTCCGCTGTTCGTTTGGGTGAGCCAACATGAATCAGTAGGAGCAGCAGCAGCATGATGGCAGCGCAACGCACCAGTACGAGAGCGCTCATACTCCTCCAAAACGCTCGTGACATTCGCCACGAGATCGAGAAGCCCTCGACATGGAAGCTCTCCCGTTCCATCTACACAAAACGGCCCGTTGGTTATGGCATACGCTCGATGGCTGGCTGGGCCGTTGCATCGTACCAGCGAACGGCAGCGAGAGTTCATCGTTGTGTCGAAAGAAGCCGAGCAAGATCTCGTAGGCCTCTTGGTACTTGCATGCGACCTCCATCACATGAACCAAGTTCAGCGTGTACGATGCATTGCTCGGCGCCAATCGATGCGCATCAATGTACAACGCGATCGATTGTTCGATGGCTATCGCATGTCCTCACCGAGTGAGTCGAGCGATTGGCGATCCAGCGACTCGGTCACACGCACCTCCATGCTCCTTGATCGTCGTAGCAAGGAATGCAAGTGCCGCAGGCGCTTCAGCAGCCTATCGTCGTATGCAATGCCGTATCAGCCAGATCAGCCGCCTGTGATAGCGCTCTCTCTCCTCTCGACGTACCGTGTTCAACTCGTTTCGTAGAAGCTCCAATCCTCCTGGTGCTGCGACTGCTTGCGCCAACTTTGATCGTACAGTAGCGTCATCTGCTGCATGGTTCAACGATCGAACGTCAGCAGCAGTTCGCCCATGTATCTCTCGCTCTCTCGCTCGCTCTTGATGGATACCTGTCTTGCGAACCAGCAGTCGCAGTAGCACTCCGAGGGCATCCTACGGCACGCCATTCATCGATTGCGCGGATGATTCACAATCAGTCAGTGAGCCGCTCGCACGACGTGAGCGACAACCACGTGGCTCGTACATTGGCACGGCCCTTGTCGAGCAGCACCGTGGCGTAGCCCAACAGGGCATCGCTCTGATTCTCGTTCTCGCGAAGCACGCTCGTGAACAGCTCGAACGCTGCCGCATCTTGGCCCATTTGATACAGACACTTGCCGACCAGGACCTTGATCTGATCGAGTATCTCCTTGCGCTCCGGATGGCTGTCCGGTATGAACGTCGCCGCGGCGTTCCAGGCATCGATGGCGCGAGCGTACTCCTTGTTGTCGTGCAATGCCTTGGCCAGCCTGTACACCGACGTGAGTGCAACGCTCGATGGACCATATGCCCCTCGCTCCATCGTTCCATTGCAAACCTGAACCTGAACCTGAATCGTACCAGTAGTGGAATTGAAACTGCGTCGAGTAGTACGCGGTGCCTCGTTCGAGATACGAGACGGCCTTCTCGGGTCGACCGGCTTCGCAGTAGATGCGCCCTATCGAGCACCCGCGCCCACCACCCATCATGATTGGTATCGCAATGCCGCTCGCACACCCAGCACCCGGCACGAACCCAATTGATAGAGGCTGTTCTCCTCCTGAGGCAACACCTGGAGTATCTGCTCGTAGATGCTGCCACGATCATGACGAGTGAGTATCGACGAACAGCTGCGATACTCAATGCCTCCCGACCTACCCGGAAGCTGCCCTTCTCGATGGATTGCTGCGCCACTGCGAGTGCGTTCTTGAGGAGTTCGATAGCCTTGTCCTTGTCTCTGAGACGGCGATCGCCAGCAACCAATCACCGAGCAGTGAGATTCGAGCGACAGACATAACGTGGCTTGTATCGAAGTGACGTCGCGTACAATGAGGCAATCAACTGTGCCGTGATCAGTGGCTTGACTCGATGTGGCGTTTGAGCAGCGGCTTGGCACTTGGCGATCCATTGGTTGAACTCTGGAGCGAGCAGCGACAGCCATCAGTCGCTATTCGATCGCACGCAGAATAATGTTCGATGTCGAACCTGGCACAGCACTCGGTGGAGCGAGAGCCATTCCCTTCCCAAACACGAGCAACGCCTCATTGAATTGGTTCGAGAAGAACAGCGCCTTGCTGTATCGAGTTCAAGCTCGTTGGATCAGGCGATTGTGTGAGGCCATCCACACACACTCACGCACTCACTCACGCAGACGCACCCGAGTCGAAAGTGGAACTTGCAGTTGGACGGACATAGCTCGATGGCCAATGTGGCATCGACCGATGCACCTGATTGAATCGCGCACCAATCAGACCGCTGCAATCATGACAACTACCTACACAACCAAGCGCAACGAGCGAGAGATGGAGAGATAGATACTCTTGTAGTCCTTCAAACGAAGCGCAGCTTCTGCGCGATTGCCATAGAGCACGGCATTGTTGGGATCGAAGTTGATGGCTTCCGTGTACTGCGCGACGGATCGATGGCACCGCCTGGTCAGCTGAGCGATCCACGGCATCGAGCGGGATCGAGAGAGGGAGAGCGATTGGTACCTTGCGCATGGCCTCGATGTTCATGCCCTTCTCGAGGAGAGAGTTGGCTTCTCGCTTCAGTTGCTCGGCTATATCAGCGAATGATTCAACCCAAGCAATCGAATCAATCGAATCAATCGAATCAATCAATCAATCAATCAATCAATCAATCAATCAATCAATCAATCAATCAATCAATCAATCAATCAATCAATCAATCAATCAATCAATCAATCAATCAATCAATCA
>Ga0209935_1003466_pt1 | contig 16243 bp, 26 predicted proteins | sample ThiBio_1000_plan_2_FD_183958 | JGI IMG/M metagenome (GOLD analysis project Ga0209935, IMG submission 183958) | Wastewater bioreactor microbial communities from Cape Town, South Africa - Thiocy_cont_1000_plan (SPAdes) | ecosystem: Engineered > Bioreactor > Thiocyanate-remediating >... | reverse complement strand
TGGCGTATGGGACGACTGGACAGCCGCGCGCGTTATGCCCAGGCTTTTGGCAGCTTGAACACCGGCGCACACTCACTCCTGCACCTATGTGGGTCTTGCTAGAATGCAGGGGCAGCGCGAGGGGCGGGTGGGCAGTGATGGCAGCGAGCATGATGAAGATATATGCAACAGAGACGCGGGAGAGGAGCAACAAGGGGGACGAAGGAGACGAAAAGTATGGATAACCGTGCTGAGGGAGATTTGTGGGAGGCTGGAATCGCGCAGTATCGCGAACTCGCCAAAGACCGAAAGAGCGAAGAACCCAATATTAAGGGCTCTCTATGGCTCGTGAGTGGTTTACGCTGGAGCGAGCGTATGGTGGTCGAGGCAGTGTCGTTGCTTCAGTCTCTCTTGCTCGCTTGCTCTCTCTCGTGTCTGCTCGTCGTCTCTCAGCAGCAGCAGCAACAGCGCGGGAACCCCGCTGTTGACGACCTGCCTGCGTGCGTGCCTGGCGCGACGAGAGGTTAGCGCATGTGTATAGTGCCTCAACGACTTGTGGTCGAGGTGTAGTTTCTATTTATTCAAGAGGGAGAGAGAGAGATAGCGCGAGGGAGGCTCGTGGTTGCGTGTGGCGTGGTGGTGTGTACAACTCGCACACCGACTCGGTGCTTGCTCTCGCTGGTTGGCTCGCTTGTGGTCGGTATCGAGCCACGTTACGAACCACCGTGCTACAACCATATTGTTCAAAGTGATAGACTGGCATCGGTGCAAGCCTTCAAACACGCACTTCAACGACGACGTCGTCAACGGAGGAGCGCACGACACGAAGCACCAAGCAACGACCTCGTACCACACGCGAGCTGGTTGTCGTATAGCAGTTATTACAACGAACCACAACAACCACTAGTATCGCAACCACCAGCATCACCAGCACCATCATGTCTAGTCCCGATGGCTGGGCTACGGGACAGATCTCGGCCGGTGCACGTCTTGCGGCGCAGGCGATTCGACAGGTTCGACTCGAGGGCGACACCGAGCTCAATCTCTCGGGCCTCGGACTCAAGGAGCTGCCGCTCGAGGTCTTGCAGCTGGCGCACATTACGTCGCTTCTCGCCAACGACAACACGCTCTCGACCCTGCCCAAGATCGGTAGCGACCGTCTCAGCAATCTCCAAGAGTGTGGTCTCGGACGCAATCGCTTCACGGCCTTTCCGGCCGGCCTGCTGGACCTCGTGTCGCTCACGCGCCTCGACCTCTACCAAAACAAGATCCAACACATTCCGGCCAATATCTGCCAGCTGTCGTCGCTGCGTGTGCTACGTCTGAGACACAACGCCATTTCGGTGTTGCCGAGCTCGTTCGGTCTCTTGCGCTCGCTCGAGGTGCTCGACCTCTCGGCCAACCAGCTCTCCGAGCTGCCGAACGAGATTGGCGCCCTCTCGCGCCTCGTATCGCTCAACCTCCAATGCAACATGCTCAACTCGATCCCGCCCGAGCTCGGCCTCCTCTCCAACCTCCAGATCCTCAATCTACGCTGCAACGACATTGCCATCTGTCCGCGCGAGATCTTTTCGCTCGGCAAGCTGACGGTGCTCAATCTACGCTTCAACCGCCTCATCGAGATACCGGCCGACATTCAGTACATGACCTCGCTACGAGAGCTCGACCTCTACGAGAACAAGCTCACGACGCTACCGTGCGAGCTGAGTCTCGTCACCTCCATCACGCAACTCTACATCAAAGAGAATCCATTCGATGACGAGCAACTTCGTGTTGCTTCCTCTCGTGGTATTCCATTCATTATGGCTCATTTGCGCACTCAAAAAGGTACCTATTCAAGATGAGACGCGAGAGAGAGAGAGAGAGGCTGGCGCTGAGATGGAATGGAACTAACTTGAACTTGATTCACGTGATGAACAGTAACAGGAATATCCGAACGATCAGTAACGAAGCTACGCATCCAAACGGTCATGTTCGAATCGGTCAAGAATAATATCTTGGACCTTACGAGCTGCCCGACCGTGTTGCAAGTGTTGGAGCGCTGCACCTCGATACAACCCTCGAACGTATTGGCCTTGTTGCTGTCTCGCAACGGCCTGACCGAGATTCCACCGACGGTCATGACGTCGTTCAGCTCGGTGCAAACTCTCTGCCTCGACAACAACCGTCTGCAATCGCTGCCAAACTCGCTCGGCGACCTGAGCAGCGTCGTGACGCTCGATCTGCACAACAACCAGATCGAGGTGCTTCCGCGCTCGATCGGCAACATGCGCTCGCTGGCGCTGCTGAACCTCTCGACCAACTCGCTGCGCGCCATCCCGACCACGTTCGGACAACTGTGCAACCTGCGCTCGCTCGACATTAGTTGCAACCAACTCGTCTTTCTGCCGGCCGGTCTGCGCAACCTCTCGAGCCTCGAAAAGATTAACCTCCGCTTCAACCAACTGTCGGCCATCTCGCCCGAGCTCGGCTCCTTGCAGCTGCTCGAGTCACTCAACGTTGCACACAACAACATCTCGGAGCTACCGGGCGAGCTCTTTGCACTGCCCAACCTCAAATACCTCGACCTCCGCTACAATGCCCTCTCGAGTCTCTCGGCCGACATTCGCAAGCTCACGTCGCTCACCTTCCTTGAGCTCTCCTACAACCAGATCACCGGCTCGCTGCCCGAGGAACTCACACAACTCCCCAAGCTCCGTTTTTTGCTCTGCGACAACCAACACATTACCAGCCTGCCGGAATCAATCGGTCGCCTCGCAACGCTCGAGGAGCTCTCGGCCTCGTGCAATCAACTCACCACTCTGCCATCGTCGATCGCCTCGCTCACCATGCTCAAGGCACTCGACCTCAAGTTCAATCGAATCTCGTGTCTGCCTCCCGAGTTCTTTCAAATGTCGTGGCTCGCTCAACTCGACCTCTCGTTCAACCTCTTGCCACCAACTGTACAGCACACCACCGCTACCTCGTTCGCTGATGTCTCGCAAACCTTGGAGTCGTTATCATCAGCCTCGGCTTCATCATGTAATCATTCCTCTTCCTCCTCTTCCTCCTCTTCCTCATCGTCCTCCTCTTCGTTATTAGGTACGTCACCGTCAGCAAGAAAAAGCTCTAGTGCAACAACGATACTCACGAACGAGTGAGTAGGTTTACCCAATGGTTCTACTGCACCGAACCTTACTGTATATTCAAGCTATCTTTCACCTGTTGATACTGATACAAAGTCCAAGTATATCAATTTATTAGCCAATATTCGTACGTACCTCTTGTTGCTTGCTTACTTGCTTGCTCGCTTGCTCTTCGTTCCCTAACGAAATACTGTGTACTCGTAGCCGTGCCGCAATGGAGCGTCAATGATGTGGGACTATGGTGCCGTACTATCGGCATGGAGCGATTGGTCGGTATCGCACAACGACTCGCCATTGATGGCGATGTATTGTTGCGTATCTCGGACGAAGAGTTGAACTCGTTCGTTCTATTGTCGCAACAGAACTTGCTCAACTATGTGCGTGCCAAGATCGAAGAGCTCCGTTCAACTGTCGTCTCTGATGGTTAACCCATCTACTCCCCCATTCTCTCTCTCTCTCTCTCTCAATGCTACCCAATACAAATGTACTTTATTACATTCCTCTCGAGTTGTCTCTCATGCTAGTGTTATCTTGTCGCACGATGAGACACGATGAGTGGCATCACTGTTCTTAACTACATCGTCCTTTGTTGCTTCATCGCCCTCTCGCTCCAACACGCGAACCACGCACTCTCACTGCCGCTGATCCACATGGCCTGCTCAAGTGAAGCACCGTTAGATACCCTCACCAACGAGACGCATCCAACATATGTTTATGACTTTATGCAGTTGGCCCTTGAGGAAGTACGCACCTTCATCCAAGCCGCTCCAAACCATCTGGCGTGATGTTCCTCGACTCACAACGTGTCGATTCGTGCAGGCAGAGAAGGCTCTCCAACAACAAGAAGTGCCTGTTGGTTGCGTGATTGTACGAAAGGGCTGCGTAGTAGCACGAGGGGCCAACCAAACCGTGGTTACTTGCAACGTATGTGTCCATGTGCAATAGTCGCAAGACTGCTCGCTGCTCAAATCCAACCGAGCTCTCATGCCATCTTGATAGGCTACCCGACATGCTGAATTGGTTGCCATCGATGAGTTGATATCACAAGGCCTCACTGATCACATGATTACAACGAGCGCGAACTCCAACACCATCAGCAGCAGCAACGATGGAGACGACAGTTCGGTACTCCTGCTGCGCGGTTGCGAGTTGTATGTCACAGTGGAGCCATGTATCATGTGCGCCAGTGCGCTCCTACTCGCTGGTAAGTACCACAAGTTCTTCGTGGCAGTACAACAGCAACCACTACTACATGATAGATTGAGACTGACCATTCAAATGGAGGGGTGGAGCGTGTGTACTTTGGATGCTTCAACGAGAGATTCGGAGGCTGTGGCTCGGTGTATTCGATACACAAGAGGTTCGGCATTGAGCTGTACCTACACACGAGCTACTCGGGTGGCTTCTAACGAATGCATGGCTGCAGTGGTCGTGGATTCGAGTGTATCACCGGTATCTACAAGGAGCAAGCTGTTGCGTTGCTGAAGCGCTTCTACGATGGCGAGAACCAACACGGTGCGTATGCTCGCTCGTAGACGCACCCGCCAACGTTCCTGACACACCGAGGCTATGGAGCAGCGCCTGATGCCAAACGCAAGGTCAAGAGCAAGCCAGATACACCGACCACACCCACTTGCGCCTCAACCAGCACTACTTCCGACACGGCATGCCAGTAACAAGATCGTGGAATCTCGCTCGAGTGATAGGTAGGTATCAACAGGTATTCGCATCGATTGCATTTATGGCACGGGCATTCATTGATCATCATCCATCCATCCATCCATCAATCAATCAGGTAGAGTCGCGACATCATCGTGAAGCATCGCCTTCATCCTCCGAGCTCTCGGCCAGGTCCTCTTCATCGGCAAGCTGTGGCTCCTGCACCGTTCGCTCGCGAGCCGTGATCAAAAGAGACTCGGGATCGTTTGGATTGACGTCGACCTCGATGACGTTGCCATCGTTGGCCGTGCCATCAAGGATCATGGTCGACATGGGGTTCAGCATGGATCGTTGGATCGTGCGCTTCAGCGGTCGAGCACCGTAGACTGGATCGTATCCTTGATCGGCAAGCCTGAAGAAATAACATGAGAACCACACAACAACAACAACAACAACAAATAACACACGCGTGCACGGTGGTCGTAAAGGTGAAGGTGAAGGTGATCGACATACCAGGTCTTGGCTTTCGGAGTGATTTCGAGCTTGATTCGACGCTCATCCAGCAACGACTGTACGCCACGGAGCTGAATGTCGACGATGCCATCCATATTCTGGCGAGAGAGTCGATTGAACAGCACAATGTCGTCGAGCCGATTGATGAACTCGGGGCGCAGCTCGGCCCGTACGACTTGCATCACCTCATCGCGAGCGGCACTGCTTGGAAGGCCTTCGGGGAGTCGTGCCAGGTACTCGGCGCCGAGGTTGCTTGTTAGCACGACGATCGTGTTGCGAAAGTCCACCGTACGACCTTGGCCGTCGGTGAGTGTGCCATTGTCCATCAGTTGTAACAGCACGTTCGACACGTCGCGGTGCGCCTTCTCGAACTCGTCAAAGAGAATCAACGAGTACGGGCGACGGCGGACGGCTTCCGTGAGTGTGCCACCCTCCTTGTAACCAACGTATCCCGGCTATCGAGGCAAGAGCGAAATTGAGTCAGTGATGAGAACGAGTGGAGTGGAGTGGAGTAGAATGTAGACTGAATCGTAGATAGCGGCAGAAGGGCTGAACGTACAGGGCTGCCGATCAAACGTGACACTGAGTGCGACTCCATGTATTCGCTCATGTCGATACGAATAAGCGATTGTTGGCTCGTGAACAAGAAGTTTGCCAGCGATCGAGTGAGTTGAGTCTAGATAGGCGCGCGCGTACAATCGAGTTAGTCGATGCCATGTGTATCGATTGCGTGTTGGTGTGTCGGAGCGTACCTTTCCGACTCCGGTCGGTCCCAAGAACAAGAACGATCCCAGAGGACGTTCGTGCGCATGCAATCCAGCACGGCTGATTCGAACCGCATTGCAAATGGTTGCAATTGCCTCCTGTTCAATGAGAGAATGCGGTACAGGTGTGAGTACCGATTGCTCCGCTGCCTCGAAGAGCGACAGTGATTCGATGTTACGTACATCTTGACCAACGACCTCGTTGCGAAGCGCCTCTTCCATATGCAGGAGCTTCTCCTTCTCGCCGAGGACCATCTTGGAGAGCGGGATGCCGGTCTCGCGCGACACGACCTTGGCGACATCCTCGGCCGTCACCGTATCGTGCAGCATCGAGAGCTTGTTGGTCGAGACCCCGGCGGCGACCTGCTTCTCGAGCTGTGGAATGATGCCGAACTTGAGCTCCGAGGCGCGCTCGAACATGTTGCTGCGCTGTGTGCGAATAAGCTCCTGCTTGGCCTGCTCGAGCTTCGCCTTGGCCTCCTTGACCTTGTCGAGCTCGGCCTTCTCCTCGCGCCACTTGGCCATCAGGTTGTCCATTCGGGCTTGACGCTTCTCGAGCTGGCGCGTCAGAGCCTCGCGGCGTTTGATTGCCGCAGGATCAGTCTCCTTGCTCAAGGCATGCAGCTCGATCTTGATGGTCACGATCTTGCGCTCAATATTCTCGATCGCTTCGGGCTTGCTCTCTTGCTGCAGACGCAAGCGCGATGCTGCCTCGTCCTATAGGATGGTCCAAAAAAGTGAGCATGATTTGCAATCACTTGCTGGATGAACGGGAGAGATAGATGGATAGATACCATCAAATCAATCGCCTTGTCAGGCAGGAATCGATTGGTAATGTAACGGTCGGACAAGCGAGCGGCCGCGACCAGAGCAGCATCCTGGAACGTGATACCGTGGTGAACTTCGTAGCGCTCCTTCAGACCGCGCAGGATCGAGATGGTGGCCTCGACCGAAGGCTCGGTGATCAGCACCGACTGGAACCGACGAGCCAACGCCGGATCGGCCTCAATGTACTCGCGGTACTCGTCGAGCGTCGTGGCACCGACGCAATGCAACTCGCCGCGAGCGAGAGCCGGCTTGAACATGTTCGAGGCGTCCATCGAGCCTTCGGCACTGCCGGCACCGACCAATGTGTGCAGCTCATCGATGAAGAGAATGATCTCGCCCTCGCTCTCGGTCACAGCCTGCAGCACCTCCTTGACGCGACTCTCGAACTCGCCACGGTACTTGGAGCCCGCAATCCTTCACGATGAATCCCATATCATTGTCATCAGTACCAACACGAATGAATGTACCGCAAGGAGCGAGGGAGAGTGAGGGAGAGTGAGGGAGATTGCGTACATTCCAGCGAGGTCGAGTGCGAGCACGCGCTTGTTCTTGATGCTCTCGGGCACCTCACCTGCGACGATGCGTTGTGCGAGACCCTCGGCAATGGCCGTCTTTCCGACTCCAGGCTCTCCAATCAAACAAGGATTGCACCTGCATCAGCAGAAGCAGCAGCATCATCCGATCCGTGAGTCAGAAGCACGAGAGCGGCGGTCGAATGTCGTCGTCGTCGGCATCGTACTTGGTGCGACGCGCAAGAACCTGGATCGTGCGACGAATCTCCTCGGCTCGACCAACGACTGGATCGAGCTTGCCATTCTTTGCGAGCTCGGTGAGGTCGCGAGTGTACTTGGAGAGGGCGCTGGGACCCTCCATCTTGAGGCCACGCTGCGCCGTCCACGACAAGGCGCCTCGCCCAACGGCCACGTGCGGCCGCTGCGCGGCGAAGCGCGCCGACGTCAAGCCGGGGACGGCGCGTAGAGCATGAGTCGAAAACAACCTCGCACGTAGTGCGGGGAGAGGCGGCTTGGTGGCGGGTCGGAGTGAGGAGAGCGAGAGTGAGCGAGTCAGCGTGGAGCTGGTGGCAGCTGCCGCGAGGGCGGAGGGGCTCGGCGTCGTTGGGCGGCCCTTGCTGCAGGTCGCGGCAGCGACCCGTGCTAGCGCTCGTAGCATGGCGAGAGAGATATAGATTCGGGGGAGGGAAAGGGGGTTTGGGGCGGTTGTGATGGTGGTTAGGAGGTGGAGGTGGTGATGGAGGTGGTGATGTGGCAGCGAGCGAGCGATGAGACGAATGACGCGTCAGCAGTGGCAGCAGCAGCACCACTCGCTCACGCGCACGCGATCCCTCTGTGAAGCTTCACTGCAAATACCACGAAATTCCCCAATCGCACACAAGCGGGTAATTGGTGGTCCTCGAGACGCCAATCGACTGTCGCTGTTGGGTACTGCCCGTTGCTATCTATCTATCATCTAATTCCAACGAGATCTCTCACAACCGGACGGAAGAGCGTGTACGACGTGGGAGGAGCAGCGCGACGCGGGTACTGTTCTTTGCTTCGCACCCTGGCGTCTCGCGCATCGTCTCTGTGTCGGTCGGTGAGAGCGCGAGATATTGATTGATTGGAAGAGATGGGAGACTGTACTCTTTATCGAGATGCTCGAATCAAGCTCTCGATTGGCACCAAGGAAGATGGCGATGCTGATGGCATGTTCTCTTGGCCTCGAAGCTTGGCGTTCGACCATCATCGAGGTCTCTTGCTCGTTGCCGATACCAACAACAATCGAGTGCAAGTATTCTCGTGTGATGATGGTGGCTTGTTCGTGTCCAAGTTCGGCGAGCAAGGCAACCAACCAGGCCAGTTCTCGTATCCATGGGGCCTTGCGATCGATCACGAGCATGATCGCATCCTCATCGTTGATCACGGCAACGATCGAGTACAATCATGGTCATTGAGCGAGCAATCGCTCTTGTCGTCCATCGGCCATCGTGGATCAAGAGATCTCGAGTTCAACTATCCTCAAGGGATCGCTATCGACAAGCATCATCGTCGCATCATCATCGCAGATTCATACAACCATCGATTGGTGTTCTTGTCGTCGATCGATCTCTCGCTCTTGTTCTCCGTCGACAAGCAAGGATCTCAGCCTGGCGAGTTCGCTCGTCCATCAGGCATTGCGATCGATGATGATCGACATCGAATCATCGTCGCTGAGACCGAAAATGAGCGAGTGCAAGTGCTGTCGTCGATCGATGGCTCGTTCTTGTTCGAGTTCGGCTCCAAAGGCAATCAACCAGGCCAATTCAAATATCCTCAAGGAGTGTGCATCGTCAATCACGGCCGAATCATCGTCGCCGACAGTGGCAACCACCGATTGCAATCATTCACTCACGAGGGCCATCACATCTCATCCTTCGATTGTAGCACCGAGTACCCATTCGATGTTGCGTTCGACGAACATCGAGGTCTCATCGCCTTCTCTGCAGGCCATCAAGTGCATGTGATTGGAGCCAATCAATGGCTTGCCGACACGTTCACATGGCGAGCAGATCTCCATCGATATGCTCCATCATGGATCAAGCAAGCGGTGTTGACGATGACGATGATTCGATCGCTGGTCGATGAGTCTTCGTCGATGTCGATGATTCCGAACGAGCTGTTGTTCGAGATCTTCTCGTTCCTTTGAGTCCATCCAGGTCGGATTGCGATGCGATCGATCTCGAAAGAGCACCAACATTACTACCAAGAACAAGAAGTGCACGATGACGTGACGATACCATCCTGCACCTCCTCTTCATCGTTATTCCTATCGTCAAGCACCAATGGTCATGATGAATGAATGATTGATGCCTTGAACGACATCAATCAAGGCCCTCTCTCTCACAAGTGCGTCGCTCAATATGAGTCTTGTCTCTTGTATCAATCTCAATACAAGACAAGATATCTGATGCAAGAATCATCAAGAAGAGGAGCGTGGGATTCTTCTTGCTCTTTGCTTCGTTGCTCGTTGCTTGCTTGGTCTCTCTTGTGTGTGAGCTTCATTTCTTCATCTCTTGGTTTGAGCAGTTTGGAGTTTGGAGCATCTCTTTGTCGGCGAGAGATATTGATTGGATTGGAAGAGATGGGAGACTGTACTCTTGATCGAGATGCTCGAATCAAGCTCTCGATTGGCACCAAGGAAGATGGCGATGATGATGGTCAGTTCTTCTGGCCTCGAAGCTTGGCGTTCGACCATCATCGAGGTCTCTTGCTCATCGTCGATACCAACAACAATCGAGTGCAAGTATTCTCGTGTGATGGCGTTGATGGTGGCTTGTTCGTGTCCAAGTTCGGCGAGGAAGGCCATCAACCAGGCCAGTTCTCGTATCCATGGGGCCTTGCGATCGATCACGAGCATGATCGCATCCTCATCGTTGATCACGGTAATTGCCAAGTACAATCATGGTCATTGAGCGAGCAATCGTTCTTGTCGTCCATCGGCCATCGTGGATCAAGAGATCTCGAGTTCAACGATCCTCGGTGCATTGCGATCGACAAGCATCATCGTCGCATCATCATACAACCATCGATTGGTGTTCTTGTCGTCGATCGATCTCTCGCTCTTGTTCTCCATCGGCAAGCGAGGATCTCAGCCTGGCGACTTCGCTCGTCCATCAGGCATTGCGATCGATGATGATCGACATCGAATCATCGTCGTTGAGACCGAAAATGAGCGAGTGCAAGTGCTGTCGTCGATCGATGGCTCGTTCTTGTTCGAGTTCGGCTCCAAAGGCAATCGATCAGGCCAATTCAAATATCCTCAAGGAGTGTGCATCGCCAATCACGGCCGAATCATCATCGCCGACACTGGCAACCATCTATTGCAAGCATTCACTTACGAAGGCCATCACATCTCATCCTTCGATTGTGGTACCGAGAGGCCAATCTCAGTCGCATTCGACGAGCATCGAGGTCTCATCGCCTTCACGGCAGGCCATCAAGTGCATGTGATTGGAGCCAATCAATGGCTTGCCGACACGTTCACATGGCGAGCAGATCTCCATCGATATGCTCCATCATGGATCAAGCAAGCGGTGTTGACGATGACGATGATTCGATCGCTGGTCGATGAGTCTTCGTCGATGTCGATGATTCCGAACGAGCTGTTGTTCGAGATCTTCTCGTTCCTTTGAGTCCATCCAGGTCGGATTGCGATGCGATCGATCTCGAAAGAGCACCAACATTACTACCAAGAACAAGAAGTGCACGATGACGTGACGATACCATCCTGCACCTCCTCTTCATCGTTATTCCTATCGTCAAGCACCAATGGTCATGATGAATGAATGATTGATGCCTTGAACGACATCAATCAAGGCCCTCTCTCTCACAAGTGCGTCGCTCAATATGAGTCTTGTCTCTTGTATCAATCTCAATACAAGACAAGATATCTGATGCAAGAATCATCAAGAAGAGGAGCGTGGGATTCTTCTTGCTCTTTGCTTCGTTGCTCGTTGCTTGCTTGGTCTCTCTTGTGTGTGAGCTTCATTTCTTCATCTCTTGGTTTGAGCAGTTTGGAGTTTGGAGCATCTCTTTGTCGGCGAGAGATATTGATTGGATTGGAAGAGATGGGAGACCGTATTCTTGATCGAGATGCTCGAATCAAGCTCTCGATTGGCACCAAGGAAGATGGCGATGATGATGGCATGTTCTCTTGGCCTCGAGGCATGGCGTTCGACCATCATCGAGGTCTCTTGCTCATCGTCGATACCAACAACAATCGAGTGCAAGTATTCTCTTGCAATGATGATGGCGGCTCGTTCGTGTCCAAGTTCGGCGAGGAAGGCGACGAACCAGGCCAGCTCGAGTATCCATGGGGCCTTGCGATCGATCACGATCATGATCGCATCCTCATCGCTGATAACGGTAATTGCCAAGTACAATCATGGTCATTGAGCGAGCAATCGTTCTTGTCGTCCATCGACCAGCATGGATCAGGAGATGGCGAGTTCAGATATCCTCGAGGAGTTGCGATCGACAAGCATCATCGTCGTATCATCGTCACCGATACCGACAACCATCGATTGGTGTTCTTGTCGTCGATCGATCTCTCGCTCTTGTTCTCGGTCGGCAAGCAAGGATCGCAACCTGGCGAGCTCCACTTTCCATCAAGAGCTACGATCGATCATGACCGACATCGAATCATCGTCGCTGATACCGAGAATCATCGAGTGCAAGTATTGTCGTCGATCGATGGCTCGTTCTTGTTCGAGTTCGGCTCCAAAGGCAAGCAATTAGGCCAATTCAACCATCCTCAAGGACTGTGCATCGCCAACCAAGGCCGAATCATCGTCGCCGACACTGGCAACTACCGATTGCAAGCGTTCACTCACGAAGGCCATCACATCTCATCATTTCATTGTGGCAGCGAGCGACCATACGAGGTTGCGTTCGACGAGCATCGAGGTCTCATCGCCTTCTCGACAGGCGGGCAAGTTCGTGTGATTGGAGCCAATCAATGGCTTGCCGACACGTTCACATGGCGATCAGATCTCCACCGATATGCACCATCATGGATCAAGCAAGCGGTGTTGACGATGACGATGATTCGATCGCTGATCGATGAGTCGGCGATGTCGATGATTCCGAACGAGCTGTTGTTCGAGATCTTCTCGTTCCTTTGATGATGCTCGCGCTGCCGATGTCGATGTCGGTTTAATCCATCCGATCGCTGCAGCGAAGCAACCCACCGACCCACGACTCAAAGTGTTATGGATAGATAGATAATCTCCCCAACTTGAATACGGAGGGGCAGCTTGTGCGCCACCCAATCATTCATGATGCGGTTGCTGTTCTTCGCTTTGTTATTTCGCTCGTGCCCGCATACCCTCCTCCATCAATCCCTCGTGTCCGCACACGAGTTTCTTGCCAAGCAACCAGTGGATATTCGTGCCATCGTACGATGAGCGACTATCGATTCTCGTTCTCGATCGGCCAGCTACACTACGGCCGTAGCGATGGCTTGCTTTACTATCCTCAGTGCATGGCGTTCGACCATCATCGAGGTCTCTTGCTCGTCAGCGACTTTGGCAATCATCGAGTGCAAGTATTCTCGTGTGATGGCGTTGATGGTGGCTCGTTCGTGTCCAAGTTCGGCGAGGAAGGCGACCAACCAGGCCAGCTCCAGTGCCCATGGGGCCTTGCGATCGATCACGATCATGATCGCATCCTCATCGTTGATCGCCTCAATCATCGAGTACAATCATGGTCATTGAGCGAGCAATCGTTCTTGTGGTCCATCGGCCATCGTGGATCAGGAGATCTCGAGTTCAACTTTCCTCAAGGCATTGCGATCGACAAGCATCATCGTCGCATCATCGTCACCGATTCCGACAACCATCGATTGGTGTTCTTGTCGTCGATCGATCTCTCGCTCTTGTTCTCCATCGGCAAGCGAGGATCTCAGCCTGGCGAGTACCAATATCCAACAGGTATTGCGATCGATGATGATCGACATCGAATCATCGTCACTGATTCCAACAATCACCGAGTGCAAGTGCTGTCGTCGATCGATGGCTCGTTCTTGTTCGAGTTCGGCTCCAAAGGCGATCAACCAGGCCAGCTCAACAAACCTCATGGGGTGTGCATCGATAATCAAGGCCGAATCATCGTCGCCGACTTCAACAACCGTCGGCTGCAATCATTCACTCACGAAGGCCATCACATCTCATTCTTCGATTGTGGCATCAAGCATCCATTCGGAGTTGCATTTGACGAGCATCGAGGTCTCATCGCCTTCTCGACAGACAATCAAGTGCATGTGATTGGAGCCAATCAATGGCTTGCCGACACCAAGTTTGTTTGGAGACCAGATCTCCATCGATATGCACCATCATGGATCAAGCAAGCGGTTTCGACGATGACGATGATTCGATCGCTGGTCGATGAGTCGTCGATGTCGATGATTCCGAACGAGCTCTTGTTCGAGATCTTCTCGTTCCTTTGATGATGCTCGAGCTACCGATGTCGATGTCGGTTTGATCCATCCGACCGTTGTAAGAGAGTTGTAAGAGACTGAGCTACTCACCCACCGACCCACGACTCATCGTGTTATGCATAGATAGATAACCTCCCGTACTGCTCAATGAAGCCATAGATAGAGAGCAAACTCGATCGCAGCGCCATTCACTCACTCGCTGGCCCGCACACACACGCTCCTCTCCATCGCACGCTCGCGACCAACCCGTCCCGCCATGGCAGATGTACCTCAACGTGGCGGAGTACCTCGTGGTGGTGGTAGTAGATCGTCGTATCGAGGCGGCGACCGAACAGTCGAACGACGAGGTCGTGGCGGCAGCCGTGGCCACGCGAGCAGCCACCACTACAACCAGCATCACCAGCACCCGACAAGCAGCTCGCCGCCAGTCGTACTGGCATCCAAGCACCACCACACTCATGGCCAGCATATAACGATAGCATCGGCGACTCCTGCCTCGCTACCAACGACACCAGCACACGCCGGCGCAGCAGGCTCGGCCTCCTCGCCATCAACGTCTGCCACGGCATCCTCGACAGCACCTTCGACAACAGCAACCACATCATCATCATCATCGATCGCTCTTGGTTCACGTGACCAGCTTCTACTTCGAGCACCAACGGGTCAGGGGACGTTCGAGCGCGGCAAGCTGCTGAACCAGCACCTGAACTTCCTGGCCGACAACGCCTTCCAGCTGCTGAACGACCAGAGCGACTTCCAGGTCATCGGCGTGCTGGGCGCGCCCGCCGTCGGCAAGTCGACCCTCATGTCCTGTCTGTACCATCCGCAATCCGAGCACACCAACAACAATGCTACTACTGCTACTGCAGCATCGGCAGCAGCATCCGGTACTATGAGTGCAGCACCACTGCCGCAATGCATCGAGGCGCTGCTCGGAGCCTCGCTGTTGCGAAGCGACGACATGCTGCAGCCGGATGCCATCCTGCAGCGAACGGCTGGCACCGGGGCCCTGTCTGCGGCTCCGACGCAACTCCCACGTGACATGATCTTCGTGCCATCGATGGTTGGTGTCGGTGGCGCAGGCGGCGCACATCATCGAACATCAGGCATCGATGTGGCAGTGACACCTGAGCGCATCATTCTGCTCGACTCTCAGGTGCCGCAACCATCCGACATTGGCAGGCGAGCCACGAGCTCTCTCTCTCTCTCTCTCTCATTCGATGCATCGCTGACACACGCGCATGTGTGTGTGGGTTACTGCACAGCCATTATTCAGTTCATCGATCGCAGCAGAGTTACGACGCAACTCGACGTCGCTGCCACCAGGCATTCCATCGCACGAGAAGCTCGCAGACCTTCAGGTTCAACGATCGACAACAACAACAACAACAATCTCAACGCCATTGCTTCGCCATGATGCTGACGTTGAGTTGGTGACAGAGCCTCCAGCTGGCAACGTTCATGTTTGCCGTATGCCACGTGGTGCTCGTTGTGCTGGGTTCCGAGCTCGACAGCAAAGTGCTCGAGCTCGTTGCCGCTGTCGAGCGATGCCGCATGGAATCGCAGGCCTCTCCTGACCAGACACAACAACGCTCTCCCACTGTCGGTATGTGCGCTAGTCGCTCTTATTCGATGGCTCAACTCGAGTGTAAGCTTGACACATACGCGTGCCTCTCTCTCGCCATCAGTCTTTGTGTTCAACAAGACGCCTGCGAGCAAGTACAGTCATCCTGAGCAGTTGGAGCAACTGCATCGCACGTTGCTATCGGCCTTCCCGCCTTCGAGCTCGATCTATACCCAATCGGCGGAGCTCGAGTACCAATCTCTGCGAGATTCTCCTGCGAGAAGCAATGCCAGTACCTCCGCGACAGCCGATGCATCGCGGCGTGTGAATTGGTTCGTTCTGCCAGAGCTCGTGCGTGAGACATCGACCAGCTCACCGGCTGCCAAGGCCGCACTGGTATGCTTCTTCGAGCCTGCGCTCCGCACGTTCGTCCACTTACATGCCGGGACATTACAGCAATTCCAACCCAAGTACACTGCCATGCTCGGCAAGCTACAGCGCAGTTTGTTTGAGCTCGAAACGAAGCCGTTCCCCAAAGGTCTGAGCGAGAAGGAGTGGTTCCGCTATGCCGCCAAGCAATGGGACGACGTGTGCCGTTCTCAACTTGTATTCGACGAGAGTCGCCGACTCATCCGCCCCGAAGCCACCAAGCCGGCAGCGAGGAGATAGTAGTCGTCGTCGTTGCGTTGTGTGCACACCAACTTAATGATGCCATACACACACGAACGCAAGCACAACTCGAGCAGCCTACCAATGCTGTGCCGTTGCTCCAGAGGCTTTTGGTGCTGCTGACCAGCCAGAAGACGAACGGTTGACCTTGAGCAACGCTTGTTGAAAGT
>Ga0209935_1003464_pt1 | contig 16257 bp, 20 predicted proteins | sample ThiBio_1000_plan_2_FD_183958 | JGI IMG/M metagenome (GOLD analysis project Ga0209935, IMG submission 183958) | Wastewater bioreactor microbial communities from Cape Town, South Africa - Thiocy_cont_1000_plan (SPAdes) | ecosystem: Engineered > Bioreactor > Thiocyanate-remediating >... | reverse complement strand
CGCTGATTGTACGGTCCGCTTCTCTTTCCATCATGGATCTACTGTTAGCGACGGTATCCCCCTTCTTCAACCTCTAACCAACGCTGCTGACTCTATCCCGCTACATTTTTTGCAAAGACCCGTTCGCGTTACCCGAACAAGGCATTCTTCAGTTGCCTAATGAAGTCTTGTTGATGATTTTGGAACCGCTGGCTGACACACCAAGTACACGAGTTGAGCTCTCTCGCGTTTGTGCCAGTTGGCGAATGGTAACCAACCTTCTACTCGATTTTCCCTAGACTCAATAATTGGTAAGGTTTTGTGCGGTGAATCCAATCTATTTTGGATATCGAGAGCTCTCGATCGGTGGCCCAAGCTCAGCCCGAACGCAAAAGTAATACGCTTTATTTGTAAGTAAGCCTAATCTTAACCCTTACCTTTTTAGGTGAGGGATTGGCACAAATTTACTGTAAGAAGATTGGAGAAAGCAAAGGGTGTGGAAGGTGCCGCGATGATCGAATCCTGCGGATTGAAAGATGATTGGGAATATCTGTGTCCGTTGTTATGGCAAAATCTGGAGGGGAAAGATTCCGTGCGTCATTGTAAGACCTGTAATTCGAAGGTGTATTCATGTAAATCCGAGAACGAGCTAGAAATGTAAGTGGCCCCACCCCTTCGATTCTACGATGTGATTCTCCCGCTTTCCTTTTCAAGCCATGTAAGTCAAGGTCATTGTGTAGCATATTTCGAGGCCCGAGTGTTTGCGAATGAGGTAGCCTTCACGCCCAAAAACAATTTGGTTTTGGTACTACCTCCCCTACTAGCAAAACCGCTGACTTATTTTTCCTTAATAATATTATTTGCAGCCTCATGGGGAAATTAAGATAGTTATGGTCGGGGGTGATTATGTGGGCAAGACAGCCATACGCTTTCAATACACTGACAAGGCAAAATGGGAAGCATATGATCCTACCATTGAAGACGCGTTCCGGTACAGCAATTCAATGAATGAACGCTTTTCCTCGAACTCATGAAAATACTTCTCAGATACCAAACCTCTGTCGATGGCGCTGCTGCATTATTGGGTACGTATTGAGAGGTGGCATTTTGTGACCAAGATCGTCTCTAATAATAATATTCTTGACACTGCTGGCCAGAAGGAGTATACAGCTTTGACAGAATACAATTTTAAGTAATGTTTCTTTCCCACCTTTTTGGTTTGTATTTAATCAAAACCATAAATAGAGCGAAACATGTTTACATAGTTTGCTATTCGATCACCTCGGATGCCTCGCTTACTCGAGCAATAGAGATGTTAGAGAAAATAGAAAAGTTGGATGATGGCAGGTTGAGCAAATCCATCATTGTTGTGGGTAAGTCATACCATATCCCTCATAGGCACGCACATATAACTCATTAAAAAGGAAATAAACTCGATCTGGTTGAAAAACGTGAGGTACCAACGTGGAAAGGAAAGAGATTGGCCCGTAAATACGGAGGGGCATTTATGGAGCTCTCGGCGTTCGATGCTGACCAGGTCAATGCACTCTTTGCAGCGGCTGTGAGACTCTATGCGGCAAGCAGTGCTGCGAGAAAGATGGGCATGAGACCTTCTCCAGGTCCTGGCCGTCAACTCCTCCGCAAACTTATGAAGTAATAAATAAGGATTCCTATTTGTTGTCTAATAAGTCTAATAAACGGGAAACGGGATGTCTAAGGCCAAAAAATTTCTTCAGGTTGAGGACACAACCGTTGGTAGTGGAATAGGCAATGAAACGGCGCAAATGCAGGCGGCGTTGGCTTTAATTTTGCAGCCCTTAAGAGCCAGAGAGTACCGCTTGTATTTCATCTGGAAGTCTTTCACCACTGCCGCCTTCGATGAGCAAGTTGGCGCCAAGGCGGCCAATCATTCAGTCTACAGCGGCAAGGAGGGTACCATTCACGAATTCCACTTAGCTTGGACGCCTGCAATATTTGCCTTCACGAAAAGTAGCCCCAAAAATAACTTTTTTCCATTGGAAGATCAAATTGTAACCGGCAAGATGGAGAGCAAGAACATGAGCGGATGGCGGCATGGTTCAGCTTTTACTGAAGAACTGCGAAACGTGTACCTCCTAGCCGCAAAAGAAATCGAGTTGATATCCTCTTTAATCGTTTGCGTCACCATTTTTGAAAATCGCGCTTAATCCTTAACATCCTCGAAAGCGGTTCAGGTTGCTGACGAACTCAAACCCGGAGATTCCTTCTCGATTTCCATCCACGACACTTTCCCAGGCAAACGAGATTTATGGTACCGAAAATCCCTCGCGTTGAAGCAAATTTTGTGCTAATCCTTCTTGTTATCTCGCGTTCGAGCGCAGTTGTGTTGCTGTTGGTGTTGCCTTTGAGAACTTCCCGCTTTCAGGAGACCTTCCCGGCTGGCTGAAAAAGTTTGTTCCCTCCCCACGCACCCTTTCACTCCCTCTTGCTAACCTCCTTCCCCGCTCGGTCTTTCCCTCTTTCTAATCTGCCCCCCTCCTTCCCGCCCTTCGTTTCATTTCAGTTCGTTTGGTTACCATGGCGATGATGGAAGAGTCTACAACAAGAAAACCTTGACTGGAGGGACAGGGAAAGTCTTTGGCGAGACCTTTGGCAAAGGAGATGTCATCACATGTTTTTTCACACAGAAGAGGACACTTTGTTTCTCCAAGAATGGAGGACCTGCAGCAGTGGCCTTTAAAGAGATTCCAAAGAAGCTTTCAGTGTTTCCAACCATTGGTGCTGATTGTGCTGTTCGTTTTTCCTATCAAACGGGATCGAACATTTCCCAAGGTATTTAACTCCCTTCCTCTATGTTTTTGTAACGCGCTTCTTAATTTGTTCGCATTTAGAGTCTGCGTTCGCTTCTGACGAACAAGGCATTCTTCAGTTGCCTAATGAAGTGTTGATGCTGATTTTGGATCCGCTTGCATCCACACCCAAACAGCGCATTCAACTCTCTCGCGTTTGCGCTACTTGGCGAATAGTACTTGACCTTTCCTTCGTTTAAAATGTAATTCCGCTAACGCCTGATGCGTAAAGGTGTTGTGTGGTGCGTCCAATCATTTCTGGAAGCCGAAGGCGCTCATTAAATGGCCCAAGATCAGCCCGAACGCAAAGGTATGACTCTCTCGTCTCTCAAGAGAGCTCGCTCGCTCGCTCGCTCTCTCTCTCTCTCTCTCTCTCTCTCTCTCTCTCTCTCTCTCTCTCTCTCTCTCTCTCTCTCTCTCTCTCTCTCTCTCTCTCTCTCTCTCTCTCTCTCACTCTCTGTCACGGGCTTTCCTTATTAATGTGCTTTTTTTAGGTGAGGGATTGGCACAAGTTTACTATAAGAAGATTGGAGAAAGCAAAGAGTGTAACCGATGCTGTGATGATAGAATCTTGCGGATTGAAAGATGATTGGGAGTACAAGTGCCCGCTATTGTGGCAGGATATGGCTGTAACCGGGGATTCCAACGTGCGTCATTGTAACACCTGTGATTCGAAGGTGTATTCATGTAAATCCGCTGAGGACCTAGAAAGGTAAATTTGTTGCCCCACCCCCTTCGATTCTTGACCATCTGATTCGTTCTTCCCACTTTCCTTTTTCAAGTCATGTAAGTCAAGGTCATTGTGTTGCATATTTCGAGGCCCGAGTGTTTGCGAATGAGGTAGCCTTCACCCCCTCGTACACCATTGGCTCGGTACAACAAAATACCAAAAAAAAAAAAAAAAGAAGCTTAATAATAACTCACCAATCAAAATTAGGCCGTTGGCTCCAATGAAGTAAAAGTTGTACTTGTTGGAGGCGGCGGTGTGGGCAAGACAGCGATTCGCGTTCAATACGCGAATAGGATCCATTTGGAAGACTATGACCCAACTATTGAAGACAGTGTCAGGTAAAGCAAATTTTTTACCTATTTTAACATATTCTCATTCCTGACTCATAAACCTTTAACTTACAGAGTCCAGACTATCGTGGATGAGCATACCGTGATGTTGGGTATTCAATTCTCAGCATGTGAAGTGAATCTTTAAAATTATCTCTTTTCTTAGATATTATGGATACAGCAGGCCAAGAGGAATATGCTGCCTTGATGGATGTGTGGATTAGGTAATAAACCACAAGTCTCCAAACCAGTAAACAAGGTTAATTTTTAGGCACGCGAATGTGCACATGGTTTGCTATTCGATTACCTCTCGTCAATCATTCGAACGCGCCTCTGACCTTTTAAACCAAATTGAACGAATGGAATTAGAAAAATCAGTAACCGTTGTAGTGGGTTAGTATACTTATAATTTTTACCTATTTTGGCACTTTGCTAACATGAACGACATTAGGAACTAAGCTTGATCAAAAAGATAGCCGAGAGATTGCAACTTCTGAGGGCAAAGACATGGCCAGCAAGTTCGGCGCAGCATTCATGGAAATATCGGCGTTTAATTACGATCAAGTCAGTTCCCTCTTTACCGCTGGTGTGCGACTCTATGCGGATAGGAATAAGGAAAGAGGGCGAGTAGCAGGCATGCGCCCTCCGCCCCCGAGAAGCATTTTCCGCAAATTGTTTGGTTAAAAAATACACCAATCATATTCTTCTTGTTGAGCATGTACAAGACCAACGTTGCTAAATTGTAATAAGATTAGTGCCAGTCTCAACTGCAAACATAAATGGTTGATAACCAATAAGATTCTGTTCCAAGAAATTTCCAGGGAGTGGCCCAGAAAGAAGAAAGGGATCGAATACGGCCTGTTCTGTTCGGTGAAAAATACTTCATTTGCGTGATGGTACACAAAGTAGAGAGTTTCCTCGTCAAACAAGGCAATGGACGCAAATCCGGGTCGCGCACCAGGGTGGAGTTCGTTAGATCCCGAATTGTGGCACCTCATCCTACAAACGCTCACTGAACCGGAACCTGATGGCATCACAGGTTTTGAAGTGACAAAGTGCATCCACTCGTTGCTTTTTAGTTGCAAGACGATCCGCGATACCATAGCCCCAATCTCGGAGTGGCTATGGGAGCGGCTTGCGCGTCTTTGGTTGGGTTTCCTTCCTTCTTCCCTTCCATCTGAATTCCCGTCTTGGCACGTAATGTGGAAGGTGAGTTACAAACGGCCCTCTTGCACCTCCTCACTTAGATTTTCCTTAAATACACAGACACAAGTGCAGCAACTGAAGTGGTTTGACAGATACAAAATGAACGAATTGGCTATCTGCTTTGCAATTGAAAGAGGGCACCTCAAGTTGGTTGATCAACTCGTAACCTCCTTTCAGTTCGAAAATTTGAAGAAGCCACAGAACTTCCTCTGGCTCGCGGCTTATCAAGGTTTTACAGAGGTACTACCTTCTTCAATCTTATCATCAAGACGAGATCTGATCTTTTAATCTAAGATTGTCGTTCTGTTGCTGAATCGAATTGATGCCATCGAGCCGGAGTTCATGAATTCCAAACTTTCGGTGCTTCATGTTGCGTGCAAAATGGGCAACACAGACCTGGTGAGGGCTATTCTTCAGTGTCCCCCATTCGTCGATCGAGGAGACAACACTCGCTTTGTGCACCAAAAGTTAAACGAGTTGATTGAAGGAGTTCCCCCGCTGGGTCATGCGTACGAAAACGGACATCTAGAGATCGCCAAGATGTTGGTTGACCATGGCGCTGACTGTAACTGGTTGCGGATGTTGTTTCAGGAAGGAAAAAGGCAATTCAAGCCGATGCTGAAACATCCAGAGTGTTTGGATTATTTCTTTGGAACCCTAAAAGGAGCTCAGGTCAGTTTAGATCGGTCCTTTCCTTACTGGGTTTAATGCCTTATCCTTACTAGATGAACTCTATCACCAATGGCAGTTTATTCTTCGAAGCCATTTGGCATGGAAATATCTCCTCCTTCGGTGAGCTCGCCAATCATTATCCAACAGAAGCTGTCGAACATGCTCGCGTGTGCTCCTATCTTCTCATTGCTGTGGTCTGCAGCACTCCGGAGTTTGTTGAATTTTTTTTGGATTCTCCCACTTTCCGGCATCCACATGTAAGAGCCTCTCGATCAAAATTCAAACGTAACGTTTAACACTTTCGTTTAAGATTGATGAGATCACTCTAGCACTTTGTATTGCCATTGGAGCCAATAAGATGGAGATGGTGAAGCCGTTGATGGAAATGGGAAAAGCCGATCCCAACAAGTTTATCCGATTGGAAGATTGGAATGCAAGTGGCATACATCTGGAAGACCATTTGCCTCCTGTCTCCACCCCTCTCTTTTGGGCTTGTTCATTTGGCCGAGTGGAGATGGTGAGATATCTATTGGAGCATGGTGCCGACACTACACTATCCGATGTCAATGGCAAGGGTTGTCTACACTTTGCTTGCACACCCTTCATTTCGGTGACCAGAATCACCGAACCGCGAACATATGTAAGTAAATGAATTTCCTGTAATCGAATACTTACCTTCCCAAAAATAGAGATTTGGTTTCGTCCCTGTGCAGCACCGCCAAAGGCATGTTCAATTTGGAGTGAAGATAGCCCCCAATGCAAGCAAACAAGACACCCCAGAAAGGAAAGAAATTGCGGAACTTCTGATTTCAGCCGGAACTTCCCCAAATACCCGGTCGAAAATGGGCAATACCCCATTATCTTCAGCCTGTGGAAACGGTCTCGTCGAATCAGCACGCGTTCTCCTTTCCCATGGTGCTGATTCGCGCAATCGGAGTAACGACGGCGGAACTCCGCTTCATTTTGCATGTGCAGGGGGTTGTCTTCCCATTGTTACCCAATTCCTGGAAGAAGACCCACAGAGAATCAACGAGACCACCAATTCGGGCCTAACTCCGTTCGACTTCGCATGGCGGGCAAAGAAGAAGAACGTCATGGTCTTCCTGTTGACCAATCATTGGGAGGGCATGAATCAAGAGAAGATGAAGAAGAGGAAAGGGTTCCGGGAATTGGTCAGTCGGTTGGGGGTTCTGCCATTGGCCAAGCAGCTTTTCGATGCTCATTGGGAAGAAATGAAGAAGATTCGACCTGGACCCAAACAACAACGAATCGAGGAATTGGAAGCAGAGGCAGCACTCTTGAGGTTGATGGTGAAGAAAGGAAAAACCGAGGTTATTGAGTTTCTGCTTTCCCAATTGGATCCTCGCAGAGAGCCCATAGAGGTTGTTCGGATGTTCGAAGATCTCTTGTGGTTGGCTTGCGAGCAAGCACGGGTGAATACTTTCGGATGTCTTTTGAAGGCCTATCTGATAGGTAGAGGATTGAATCGGCGAAGAGGCGAATTTCTCGATGATCCGCCCACGTGCGCCCAAAAGCTGCTTCATCTGGCTTGCGAAAGAGGTCACCTGGAGATGGTCAAGATGATCTTCGAGTCAGGAACCAAGGAGGTAGCTGTCAATGACTCGATCGAGGATTCCTCACCTCTCACCTGTGCCATCTACTCAGGCAACCCTGACCTTGTGCGATTTCTTCTCTTCGACATGATGGCCAATCCAAATAAGGTGAGAGGAAATAACACGGTGTTGCAGCACATGTTGCTGGCGAAGTTGTTTCCTCAAGCCCGTCTGGAAATGGTTCAAGCAGCTTTGAAGGCAGGTGCCTTTATCAACGTGGCCTTGCCTGGGACTCAGGCGCCCTTGGCTCTTGCTGTCCATCAGGATGATTGTACTCCGGAGTTAGTTTCCTTACTTCTGCAAAATGGCGCCAAGGTGGAAAGCAGCCTCCGATGGAAGGTGGAACAACAGGCAGTGACATATTTAGATCCTTGCGCAGCCGAAGTGATGAGGGTTCTCATTCCCGGGTTGAGGAGTACGAAAGGATTGAACAATGTCGACAAGATCATCGTTGAGTCATTGACCAACTGCTTGGACCTATGGCGAGATGGCACCCTTCGCGAGCGCAGCCTCGAGGAAGAGATAGCAGGCTTGCAAAGCCAGATGCAGCTGGGAATCGAGTTGCTGAAGGAGCATGTTGTTGAAGACTATGGTGATCCCACGGCATACAAAGAGTGGGAGGTATTCTTTCTGGGCTGCTGGGCGTATTATTGGGCGTTAAGGAAACCCTCACCAAATGCGCCCCTGGCTGATTCTTTCTTTTCCTACATAAAGCCTTAATTGCCTTTGATTCTCGTTTTCTCAGAAATCTCAGCAAGCCCCCTTTTTCAAAAAGAAGTTTATTGATAACATTTTTTGTGAACGACGGCATGGAGGCAAGCAGCAAGGGACACGAATTTTATCAAGAAGGAGCTAAAAAGGGTTCTCTTGCTGAAATACCTGAAGAATGGTAGGAAATCTTGTTGCCTGAATTACTCGTACTGACAAATGCTTTTGTTGCTAGGTACGAACCCGACAATCTTGGCGATATCTCGTTCCAGCCCAAGTTCATAACGGGGGAGTTTTCGCCGCAGCAGTGGGTTACATATTTTAAGAAATACACAGCAAAATCATGGATTCAATCGGCGGGAAGGTGACTATCGCAAAATCATTTCTAGATAAAATTTCTAATTTCTTTTGATTATCTTAGAGCCAAGGCTACCAGGATGCATCATGGGCTCAGGGTAGTAATTGCACTGCAAACTATCGAGTGTTGTAACGAAGGATATTATTGTCTGCCTTCTGAAGGTTTGCTAATCAAGTTAATCGAGAGATTATTAACGTAAAGATCTCTCCTCCTCAGGAGCAACTCAGAGAAGAACGATCTACTTCAACAAAGAGTTTTTGCATGAACAGATTAAAAAGACGGAGGCATATAGCGATACCCCTCAACTCCCTCCTGTTTCGGAGCGGTTCCAAACAGAAACTGCAGTTTATCAGGTAACGAGAGTCAGCGAGAAAATCTATTTACACCTAAAAAAAAAATTTATAGGGTGATTGTTTGGATGCAGCTCATTGGTTGTTGCAACAGGGGTGCAATCCCTGTGTGCTTAATATGGCAAATCAGAGCCAACCTGGAGGAGGCTTCCATACTGGATCAGGTGCCCAAGAGGAAAATTTGCATAGGCGATCGAACTATTTTCAGTCGCTTGAAGATCCTCAGCGAATCAATCCCGTAAATACACAACCTCTCTCCACCCCAAAGTCACGCACACTCACTTTTCCTATTTTAGAAAGGAGGCAAGAAGAATTATCCAATTGCAGAGGAAGGCGCTATCTATTCGCCCAACATCTGTGTATTCAGATCGAATGAGGCGAGAGGATATGCATTCCTGGAAAAGCCATATCTGATGAGCTTCATCGCGTGCGCGGCGTTGAGGCACCCTCCTTTGCTCTATTCGAAGGAAAGAGGATTTTACTTGAACGAAGAAGCCAAGGAGGCGACCTTAGTCAAGATAAGGACAATTCTTGCAGTGGCTGCTTTACATGGACATGATGCTGTTGTCCTTTCTGCATTTGGATGTGGCGCCTTTTCTAACCCACCGAAGGATGTAGCATTGCTATTTAAGGAAGTGATCGAATCCGATGCCTTTGCGGGGAGATTCAAACGCATCGTATTTGCTATCTTCGATGACCATAATGCGAGCAAGCAACATAATCCTGAAGGGAATGTCAAACCTTTTGTGGATGTGTTTAAGAACACCCTCGACTTGTCCTCTTTCTCTGCTTTGTAAAAGAAGTATGTTTATTTATTTTTGTAGTTCTTTTATCCACTTCCTAAGCTCTTCATTGTTGGTGTACCCAGCATTTAGAAGCTGAGTAACAGTACAAGGGTTGCCATTGGCCATCGCCCACTTCACTATTTCAAGGCTGCCAGCCTTGGTCGCTTCAACGCACGTGGTGTAGTCCCAAGGACAACCCTTCTCTCTAAGCCACTTCACTGCATCAAGGTGAGTGCCTGTAGCAGCGGCCGCACAGGTAGCGGCTCCCCATGAACACCCTCTTTCTCGCAGCCACTCCAACATCGAAATGTTGCCTCTCTGGGCAGCAGCGTTGAAGGTTTCTTGATCCCAAGGATATCCATTCTCATGCCACCATACTTCAATCTTAAAGAAGCCAGCATTCATCGCACTGGCACAGATGGCAGGATTTTCTTCCCAAGGACATCCTTGTTCTTTCAACCACTTCAACATTTCAAGATTCCCAGCAGCGGTGGCTTCAATGACTGTCTTGGAATCCCATGGACATTCTTCCTCTCTCAACCACTTCAAGGCTTCCATCCTGTTCAAGGATGCTGCAGCCGAACAAGCAGATTCGGACCAGGGACACTTCGCGTCTTTCAACCACTTCAATACCTCGATACTCCCGTGTTGAGCGGCCGAAGAAAAAGTCCTGTGGTCCCAAGGGCATCGCTGCTTTCTCAACCACTTCAAAGCGTTAAGGTTCCCAGTCGAGGCAGCCTTTGCACATAGATTTGTATCCTTTCTTGGCGCCACTTTGGTTTTAACCCAATCAAGCAGATCACAATCTGCCCATGAGACCAGATCCATAAAAATCCATTCCTCGATTGGGCACCCATTCTCTACCGCCCACTTCAACACCTCCTGATGACGTCCTGCTGCTGCATTCGCGCAAGTTTGCGAATTCCAAGAACAATCGTTCTCTCTGAGCCACGTCAAGATCTCAAGATGGCCATTCAATGCCGCATTTGCGCAAACAGTTGCGTTCCATGGACACTCTTTCTGTCTTGCCCACTTCAAAACATCCAAATGACCGAATTCAGCCGCGTTAATGCACGTGAATTCATCCCTGTGGTCCCAAGCGGACCTGTGCTCTTGTAAATACATCAATATTTCCAACCGCCCATTTTTGGCTGCCTCCGCACAGGCTGATGGGTATGCAATGTATGACTGGTTTTCCCCGATCAGCCACTTCAACACCTCAAAGTGGCCATTAGATGCCGCGCCTGTAAGGACCCTGCCATCACTCGTGAAGCAGGCATGTCTTTTCATCCACTGCATCGTTTTCAAGTTTCCTCGCTCGGCTGCTACACCAAAGACATCATGACCCCAAGGGCACCCCTTCTTCCTCAACCACTTCAACATTTTACGATCACTTTTTTTTGCGGCCTGAGTGCAAGCCTTCTCAGTCCAGCTACATCCGTTCTCAACCAGCCACTTTAAAACCTCAAAGTGACCTCTTTTCACAGCCCATGCTAGACACTTAGGATTATTCCATCCATCTTCTTCTTCATCCTTCAACCACTTCAACAATTCAAGATGACCTCCTTTCACGGCAGCATAACAACAGGCCTTCCCATCCCATGATTGAGGGGGAGTCATTTCTCGGGCCCATTGAAGGAGTGAAATCGATCCTTGACTCGCGATTGCGGGGCAAAAGAGGAAAAGGAATCCTTGCGGCGGGGAAGGAAGAGAGTCCCGCCATTGTCGACACACCATCCTACAAACGATGACGTGCGCAACGTATGCAGCCGCCCTATTGCTGGGACATAGAGTCCATCTGCGTGGGTGCGCGGTTCTGTTGTACTCGCACACCACTTTATCCTCCAAACCCCAGTGAACAAAGATCTGAATTATCTCGGTGGGCAACCAGATATCTTCTTGTTGAGCGCTTTCATTCGTGTAGAGTCTGGGAAGTTTCACTAGGGTGCTTTCCTCCTGCATGGCTTCTTGTTTTGTTGTTCTCCTTCTCTTTGCCATCCTTCCTTCTCGAAAATAACAATTCCAGGAAAAGCACTTTCGGTCAGCGTGTTTCTTTGACGAGGTTATTGCGCCAATTAAAAACACAATTAACCATTTCTTACCATAGGATGCTGAAGAATGAAGCCGCGGCACGATGGCAGCGCCGGAACGTTTTTGTTTGTTCTTTGTTGCTTTGCTTTTCTTTGTGCCAGGCCTTCCTCTGCCATCAATCAAGAACGGCGCCAGTCATTCGCTCTCCTTCAATCACCGTTTTTTGATGCTACTTTCACCCCAACTCCGCTGGGCACCGGATTCCTATTAACTTTCTTCGATGGCATCAACACTACCCCATCCAACAAGGTACATGCCATAATTCACCCAAATCATATATAAGTTTAATACTATGATCAGACTTTAACCTACACCTACCTCGTTACCAATGAACATAACACTAGCGACGCGATCATCGCATCGTCGCAAGGCAACTTAACCAGCTTTTCGATTAGTTCTGGGAATCTGTCTTCGGCTTACAATCCGTACATCCCTTTCGTTGTGGCCACCGGGAATGCATCAAATGGGGCAAACATCACTTTTGAGTAAACCCTCCCCAAACTTTATTGCCGTCCTCCCCGCCTCTTACCTCTCTTTTACATAGATACAGATTGTTTATCAACCGAGAGAATGTGTCGTATGCCGGATCCTATATCATATTTGAAGCAGGATCGATCGATTTCTTCGTCAGCATCTCAAATTGGTTTTGTGCCCGTATTTGAATGCAGTCTTATTTTGTTAATATCTTGTTTACCCAACAGGCCCTTTCAAAACCCCAACAACAGTCTCGCAATTGTATTCTCCGGGACTTTCTCATCCTCCGTCGACTTGTCTGCGGCGAATATTACTCTTGATAGTAGAGGTATTCTGATTCGTTATTCAACCCTGTAACAAATAAGCACATTTAGGCAGCGTTGAACAGATTTACCTCGGCCCTCAATATCCCGCCTCGCCGCCCTTTATTTCGAAATTCTATGAAAATTACGTAGTTGATGGTCAACCGGTATTGGTGTTCAATACGTTCACAGCACTTGTTGTACCTGCAACAAACTTCCTCATCCATTGCCGTTTCTCAAAAGCTGGCAAGGTGATTTACTATGATCCTGATTTCAGCAGTGAGTTTTACCCCTCGGAGTCAACCCAATCACCATCCCACCTTAACACTTTTTAGGCTTCATAACAGCATCAGGAAGTAGTAGCGGGGGTGGCGATGGAGTCAACACCCAAGCGGTGGAGATTGCAGTTCCAATAGCAGTTGGTGTTGCTCTATTGGTGGTTGTGGGAATAATATTAGTAGCCCTAGTTCTTGTGTTGTTGAGATTTACTCCCCTGTGGGTGCGCTTGACTGGGCGAGGTCATAGGGAAGCCATTAACTTTAAATAAACATTCTTGCCCTTCTCAATCTTCCAGGTAGCCTACTATTTTGGATTTAGGATTGGACGGTGGCGGAGTTATTCCATTGGGCCTTTTCATTTGATTTTGCATTTTCTTTCCCTTTATACAACTTCTTGTTCTTTGGCATTAATGAGTTGCCGCTCTTCGTCTATCTGGTGTCTTTCCTTTTTCTTTGCTTTCTTCCTGATTGCCTTCTTCTCAGCTCGCAGTGCTTTCAGAACAGCGATGATAGCACCAATTACGAAAATACCCCCTAAGAACGCACCAATCGCAGCTATTGATGATGCAAGATGCCTTGGTGGCCCGCTCGATTGTTCCAGACCCTGATATGTCGCCCTGCCTCCATTGGGTGCAGGGAATAATCAGTTGTTCAAAGGCAATGACGCAACTAAACGCGGTTAGAAATTCGGCGACAAGCGCAAAGACAGTAGCCCATCTCTCGAGGCGGTGTTCAGTCTTTTTCACCCGGTGCCAGTAGCCCATGTCTTTTGTGTTCTTCGCACAGCGTGAACAGTGGTAGATCTGGTCTCAATCATTCTGGGAATCTTGTCGACAAAAATGGTAACCTGACTGACTTTAAAGCTCTATCGTGCGCTCAAGGCGCGTATCACATGGAACTGGGCCTAAAGGACTGAAAGGAAGTGTCGCGGCAGTGTTGGGTTAAAGAGTATTTGTAACAATAAATAAAGTAGGTGTTATATGTACAGTACTTGTCATTCTTTCATAACTATCAGTTGTGCTCAGAAGGGATAGGTCCGCCTGAAAGCTGAGCGTTGAGCTCTCCAAAGATGGGATCGCCTTCGTCATAGAACTCTTGCAATTCGGCGAAGATTTTCTCCTTAGAGGACAACATAATGTTGAATATGTCAGCCAATGAATTCTTCTTGACTTGCTGTGGTATTTCCCTATTCGTTGCTATTAAATTGGAGGACCCCTTCAAAGTGAAGCGATGATTAGTTAGGTACGATATTATTTGCCAATTAAGGATATTTACCAAGATTTCATCAAAGAAGCTCTTAAGATCTGCTTGGTTATTTGTGATGAATTCGTTTAGTCTCTGCATGTATGGTTCCTTGGTGCCCGGTAGGGTGTTATTGGACAGATTTTGTATCACCTTGGCAACAAGAATCAATTGCCGCTGAGCTGTTGGAAGTGGCGGTTCTGATGTTTACAAAAAAGGAAAATAGTTGTAGCTTATTAAGGAAAGAGGGAATACTATACCATCTAACAGCCCACATAAGTGAGGTCCTAATATACTCGGACAAACATATCGCAGAAATAGGAATCCTCCCATTGCCTTGTACTATTGAAAACAAGAAAAGGTAAATTCACGGTTTACCAAATATAGGTAGGATAAAAAGTACCTCTTCGCCGGGAAATTTTTCCTTAACTATGTCATGTACAAATACCAACATGTCGGCAAGTTCTTGAGGCATGTCGGAGGTTGAGCGAGTGAGGGCAGAGAAGATCTTTTGCGCGGTGAGCCACAGTTGTAGCGTGTTGACTTTGGGGTCGGCGGCTTCATCCATTTTCGAAGGCTCGATTTCCATCCCTACCAATATTCGAGTCTTTTTGGTAGACTTGGACCCTTGGATTGACCCGCTAATATCCGCCATTTCCACGTCATCAACTTCATCAATCGCACGTGCTGAGATTTGGAAAGTTATTTAATTTGTCTTATTTAGGTATATGTAGGTATACCATCTTTTTGGATTTCCCAAAGGAATTCGGCGAGGACTTCCCATAAATAAGGTGCGGCCACCAGAATAGCAAAGTATTTGAACATTTTCGAGTCCATCGTGTTGGCTCGGAACATAGTAGAGGGATCCAAGGTAGCTATGTAAATAAGGACTATTTAGGAAAACCATTATTTAGCATATTTAGCACGTACCGTCAATCACTTGCGCGACGAAAGCTTGCATGGCCTTGTTGCATTGGCCATGTGCATAAAATACATAGGTCAAAGACCTCGACAGCGTTTCCTCGAAATTTGTTTTGCTGCCTCGCACAATCGCGCGTGCTAAGAAATATTCCTTATCTGTGTAGAGAGGAAGTGTCACTAATAAGGCAATTTGTTGAAGTACTTACCATTAGTCAACAGAGTTTCGAGTTTCTGCAAAGTGGCCTCATTCTTTGATTTCACTTTGAACATAGGCTCAAGGTATGGGCTAAATATAACTTGATCATAATCGGGTGGGATGCCAGGGAAATCAGTCCTTTTTTGGTAAGGACAGGAATTATTACTAAATATAGCGATAACAAGAGGGGAGGGGGATGATTTTACCCAGTTGCCCGTTTTCTCAGAATTAACAGGATGATGATAATCGATAAACAGAGGAGGAATAGACAACAAATGAGCGCAAGTCCTCCCACAATAGGGCCCACTATCGCGCCCACATTGACTCCATCCCCTCCGGTTGTTGTTGTTGTCGTATTTCCAGTTACTACTACAACCGCGTCTACATATTCGAAGAAAAGAAGTGAGTGGTATGAAGGGGGGGAGGGAGAAGAGGCGGCACTACCTGTGACAAGGATTTCAACGGGCGAGGAAGTGAAGGTCCCTTTGGTGTTGAAGAGTTGAAAGCGGATCATGGTGTGGTTGAGGTTGCTGTCGCCTGTGGGGGTGGTGTAGCGTGTGCTTGTTGCGTTGGTAATATCCATCCAGCTGCTACACAGTGTAGTGATGTTGGCGGTCGCGTTGCATAATTGGTAATAAGGTCCCATCCTCTCATATAAGGTAATGGGATCATCGTATATTCCGTGTCGAAACGGCAAAGATCTTCGCGAAGTGATGTCGACTAATTCTTGCCATTTGACGGTTGGTGTAGGATCGCCTATATTTCCAAAAATGAAATAATCTTGAGATCAGATCGCTTTTGGATTAAAAAGGAGAGACCTACCTGTCAATACCAAATTCACTGCTGAAGTTCCGTCAAGCGGGACGCTCAGATACCGGTCAGTTGGATAGGTCGAATCGGCTTCGTCGAATCCAGGCGGGGTGGCGTCAAGGGTGACAAGGACCGTCCCCGTCGCACAAAAAGTGCCATCTGAAACGGCCAATTGTAGGAGATAGGTCTATATAAAACAACTATAATAAGTTCGTCTTTTAGATTCACAAAAAAGGCAAACCTGAAATACGATGCCGTTTTCAATCGTGACGTTGGTATCAAGAGATTGAGGGCTTGAGAAATTCGCGTTCTGGCATCCGCCGAGTATCGACCATTGATATGTAAGCTCGCCTCCCGAAGAGTTTACTTGTGCGAAGAGACTCGC
>Ga0209935_1003462_pt1 | contig 16267 bp, 14 predicted proteins | sample ThiBio_1000_plan_2_FD_183958 | JGI IMG/M metagenome (GOLD analysis project Ga0209935, IMG submission 183958) | Wastewater bioreactor microbial communities from Cape Town, South Africa - Thiocy_cont_1000_plan (SPAdes) | ecosystem: Engineered > Bioreactor > Thiocyanate-remediating >... | reverse complement strand
CGTGATGGTATGATTTGTTTGTTTGTCGTATGATTGACATTGAGACGAAAACTTTTCTTTCTAGGCGAAGATTTCTCTGTACGAGAAATGCGTAAAACCTATGATATTCCCGAAAATGCTAGTTTCGAACATATGACTTCATTTCTTACATCAAAAGGCACACTGGTCGTTGAATTTCCATTAGTTACTGAAACTAAACAACGAGGTATGTCGATATGAAATATCTTTGCAATTCAATAAGAAGCATTTCGTGTATTATAATTAGATGATCATCAACATCAATTACAACATGTTGGCGATAGTATCAAAGAATTTAATTTCGAAGATTTCTTCAAAAGTGCATTCGAACCGAAAATCTCAGCCGATGTTGAAAAAGGTGGAAAGAAAATCGATTTATCATTGGATATGACTGGTTTCAAACCTGAACAAATTCAAATTCATCTCAAAGATCATGATTTAATCGTTCAAGTAAATAAATCTTCATCGAACTCGAATGTTTCCTTAACCATTTTCATCTAGGCTGAATCATCTGCAGCAGATAAACATCATACAGCTCGTTCATACATCTACAAAGCTGTTACATTACCACCCGTAACTATTTTACAACAGCAAAACAATTCGAATTGAATACTTTTTTTTAGAACATTGATGTCGATCATATGCGATCATTTCTTCATGATGGCAAACGACTTGTTATTACTGCTCCATATCATGAAAATGCAGCTGCTATTGCCAATGCAAAACACGCCGGTCTTACGCATCGTGATCAAAGTACGAATTCATTGAAAAATGGAAATACGACTATTGATGATCTTCGTCATATTCAAGGTACATCATCGCCAACAAGCTCAACTTGTTCAATTGCTGGTTCAGTCAATTCCACACTTAACAATGCGCATTAAAAAACAAAAAACATGTTCAACTTTTTTCTTCGTTCAAAAACTTCTGTAGATTTTTATTAGTTCCTAATAGATTTCAAATAAAATTTAAACAAAAAAAAACTAATCAACTAGAAATCTACGCATTTCCCTTTTCGTTCCCAATCTCCATATCGTGTTGGTTCAGGTCCACTTGGCCCATTGATTTCTCCAGTATGTGGATTTACATTATTTGGCCATGGTTTTAACGGCTGTTTTTCAGCATCAGGATGCGCATCATCATCTAACTTTCCAGTAGGTGTTCGACCTTTCGTTGAGGTTTTTTTCGTATTTGTAGTGCAACTTGATGTTGCTGTCGAATGTAAACGCAGTGTATTTCCAACGATCATTGATCGTTGAATTAAATTTGAATACAATCGAACGAACATATCTGCAACAAGTTTATTAAATAAGACAAGTTCGTCTTTCTGTCTTTACTTTCAATAATCAATAGAACAAAATTTTGAGTTATACAAAAAAAAACAAAAATATATTTGGATTGAATCTAACGATCATGACGACGTTTAGAACGATCACGTGGTGGCGATGAGGACCGACTTCGATGTCGTTTACTGGATTTTGAATCTTCCCGATGAGAATGTTTGCTTTTATGTTTATGTTTTTTATGTGATTTTTGTCTTTCATCTTCGGATTCCGATGATGGTGATTGATCAGTTTTCTCTCTGCAAAAGAACAAAAAATAAACATAATATCTAAATTAACAACAAACTTTTTCGATTTCAATGCATGTTTTATCGTTTTCAATCCGTGTTTATCGATAAGATCGAGAAGAAATTCATCGATTTCTTTTTCCGTTGACATATTCTGCTGAAGTGAACGTTTACTTTCATCGTTATCATAAGCTTCGTCCATAAGATCTTCTTCATCATCATTTTCCGACCAATTATTTTTCTCTTCATCAGACGCAGCTGTTTTCATTTGTCTTTGTCTTCGTCGATCTTCTCGTCGATGTTTATCATTCTTCGATTTTCGTGAATCATGATGAACAGCTGGCGTCATCGGTTCGTTTTTCACCGATGTCGATTGAGGTTCACGTTTAATCACTGGTCTCGATTGAGTTGTACTAGTTGGCGGTATGATTTGCAATCCTAATGCAGCCATAAGAGCTTCTTCTTCGATTTTCTTCGCCGAACGAAATTCTGCTGTTTTAACAACATGTTCATTGCCACGATTCTTTTCATACCTAAACAAGAAAAAAATCTTGGGCTTTTTTTTGCAAGATCATCGTCTTACCATGACAGATCATCGCCGATTCTCGATGCCATTATCTCTGAATAGATTTCTTACAAGAAAACAAACATCTAAAACGTACATGTACACAAAACAGTTGTTTTTTTGTTGAAATTTTATACATATGATTAAAAAAAAACAAACAGAAAAAGAAGATTTCGCGAAACAAAGAAGACTCGAGATATTTTTTCATTTCTTTTTGGTATCAATAAGACGAACAAGCACATGACGCAGCATGCTCAGCCGAATAAACAAATGCCTCCGTGGCTAACGCCGGATGTTGTTCGACTAATACTCGCCAATCATCACTTTCGGTTACTTCAAGAATATTTCTCATGATAAAATTTAAAACACGTTTTTTTAATTCATGTGCATTGTGCAAATCGGCGACTATGTAGAGCATTGTACAATTAGATACAGATAATGAATTCATCATAATGAATTCCGCACGTTGTTTAAGCAATTCTAGCTCGTATTTATCAGCAGCTTTGAAGATTTCTACCGCATTGTGTTCGTCGATTTCTTCGATGTTCGATGTGTAGATATATTCGAGTAGAGAACGAACGGTTTCAGGCTGAAGATCGGTGATTTCAATCGTCGAATTTTGATCTTCGAGCATCGAATGAGAGAACATTGCAGCAAAAACAGGACTACGAACCTTTTCACAAAACAAAAATTCAAGATTTCAAAAACACGATTTTCATTCGTCTTACACTTAGAATACTTCGATGAGCATAGAATGTTGTCGTATTCGACATCGTCGATGGAATAGCTAAAGCTGTTGAATTAGTTTCATCGGATGATTCTACAGCACCATTATTACTTCCACCTGAGTTTGTACTATATCGTTTACGTTTTGTTCGATTGTTCGCATTCGAATGAGATTTTTTCGATGGTGTCGATGACGATGGGACATCCTGAGATTTATTCTCGTATGTTAAATGATGAAATTGTTGTGGACGAACAACTATAGTTACATCGTGACAATTATCTTTCGTCGAAGTTAATAATGAACCAAAATGAGATGACAGTGAGACTAGACTTTCGTAGGTATTCTTTTTCTCTTCGTGAATAATCGATGACGATGATTCGCCAACGATGATAACACGCGTGAAAATCTTCAAACTTTGATCGGAATTTAATAATTCGGCTTTGCGTTGCGTTGTTAAGACCATACGCATGAGATATTCGGAATAACCCCAATCGCCACCTGTCGGAAAGATGTGATAGGGAGTTTTGCGAACGATATGAAATTCACCACGACTATTTATGAGAGAGAATTCAGCTTTGGCTTGAAGATCAGTACGACCGCGAACGTATTTGACAAATAAACTGATGTAATCAACAGATTTTTCATTAACACCTTTCGGATAGAGTTTTAAACACCAACTAAAAGCAGACAGATATCGAATTTTGCTTTTTCTGTCTTTGAAGACAAAGAATTTAACCTTGTATCAGTGTGTGGGCCGAAATTGGGTGAGAAATACGAACTGAAAAGAACACGAGGTGATTGAGGATCATCTAAATAGACGAATTCAATTGAAGATCAATCAATGAAATAAGTGAACCAACCGAGATATGATTGAAAATGATCAATTGTCCATAGATGTGTAAATGAAACAACTTTTCTATCAGTAACACATATTGAATGAGGTGGATTAGATGATAATGGTCGATTGCCACGAAAATTTGAACGTTCCGTTGTATTGCTTGACATTGATCGAGAACGAAAGTGTTAATAAATGACTGACAAATAACAAATAACAATAACCTATCAAAACTCGTTGTCTATTGGTTCGTTCGAGTCAACCAATCGGCAATTTCTCGTGATAGATTGTGCTTTGTCGACGATTTCATCAGTTGATCTAAACATTGTTGACACGACCTGTTTGTCTAGACTTGAATCGATGAACAAACAAGTCAAGTTTATTCAAATGGTTTACTTTTTCTAGAATGTAAATGTAAAGACTTCTTCTTGTCTCTTGTTGCAAAATCAAAATGAATGCAATTCATATTATTATGGCAACATCAACATCCGCCAATCCACATACGGCACCCAATGTTCGAATTGAAAGTTTAGCACGAAAACGAAAAATATCTGCTGTAACTTTTCTCAGTTAGTTTTCGTTTGGTTTGAGAACATGATTGATTTTTTTTGTTTGTTTTTTTGAAATAGTTTTCGGCGTTCTTTTGATTGTTGCTGGTTCTCTGCTTGCATCGTTTGAAAAACAAAGATTCTCTGTTTCATTTATTATTTTTGGGTATTTCAAAACTTCGTTTTTTTCTTCTTTATTTCATCAACAAAAATACTTGTTTTCTTTTCCAGCGGTATTGGCATTATATTTGCTTTTATGTATTGGATCTCAGCTGAAAAGATCTTAATCGCATTGAGAAAACTCAATGCTGAACGAATGAGAGTAGGTGAAAATTTATTCACAGAAAAATAAAACATGAAAATATCTTTTCAGCAAGCTCGTTTGAATGCTCAAAATACAGGCACAATTAATTCTACGAGTATGAACAATGGGTATGTATGCATGTTTCTTTTTTTTTTCTTTTCATCAGAATTTCATATTCATTTTTTCTCTTATTCTTCTCAAGGGATCTCGGTTGTTATTCGAACGCATTTCATATTGGTTTACCAAGTTATGAACAAAGTGCTTTTTATTCTCTCGGTTAGATTTTTGTCTGGCTTTTCAATTGATTAATTGATGAATATATTTCTAGATATTCCGCCGTCCTATGAAGAAGCAATTAAAATTAAACCAGTAAACAATCCTAGTCAATCGTCTATGTCTGCGCCAATTCACTCGATATCACTTGCAGTCGATCAAGCACAAGCTGTTGCTACGATGACAACTAATAATAATACTACTACTACCACTACATTTGGAGAGTTAAGTTCGAATAGAAAACTGAATACATCTAATAATCAATCTCAAGTATCGTAAATAAAGCTGCATTAAATCACATCTATTCAATGTACATGCGCGTATTTATACAGTAGATTTCTTTGTTTTTCTTTTCTACTATCTCACTGTGCCTAAATGACTAGAGTATGTTTTCTTCTTGTTCATTTTATTATGCACACCGCTCAATATTTTTATTCGTCAATTTCTTTTGCAATAATTCAATTGTTTTCTTCTTCTTTGTGATCTCTATTTTGTATTGTCTCTCGTTTTGTAGAAGTATTTATTAGATACTATTTGTAATGAATTTATTTGAAATAAATATTACGTAAGCAGATTAAGGACATTTTGACAATTATATTTGAGTACCAACCTCTTTTGTTGCATTAGCATGTAAACAATGCTGATAGAAGAAAATATTTTGTCAACAAACAGATCACATAGAGGATCGTATTCTGATAATTGCTATTTTGCCTTAAATAGAACAAAAGAAATATGCCAATCAATTGACGTCTGTAAATATATGCTAACGTTGAATAACATACGCGAGTATAAATAGAAACTAGACAAAGTAGTGTTAAATAATACTTGATATAAGTTGAAAAGTGTTAGTTTTTATTATTAAAACATGTGACATGTATGTTTAAATGATAAATTTAAAGAATGTTTATTTTTTTTCGTCAAGAGAAAAAGACAAAGAACAAAAAAAAGTGTTAGAAACGAGCAATAATAATATGTATACAAGTATATATATAAATATATTCATCACGAGATTCTTGTCGTTTTTCTTATCAATGTTGTTGAACAAATTTATTGACATCATATTCATCACTGTAACAATCAATATCATTATCAATTCGTTCTGAGAACGAATCGAGCATTGATTTCAAAGTTTGTTTCTTATTTGGATTCGATTTTTTCGTCGATTGTTCGGATATTAATGATTGACCTTTGGTTTCATCACCTAATGATATAAGATCGATTAAATTCGTTTCTTTATCTAGATTCAATAAACTCGTCGAATTATTATCCGATGATAAAACCGTATCGGCAAGATTTGTTTTAAATCGTTGAAGACTAAAATTCAAACAAAAAAAATTATTCTTCAATCATTTTCCGCAAACAAAACAAACTTCATAATCTTTTCTTCGATTGTATTTCTCGTGATTAATCGATAGACATTCACAACTTTCTTTTGTCCAATACGATGTGCTCGATCCATGGCCTGTAAATCTTTACTTGGATTCCAATCATGTTCAACAAATATGACCGTATCAGCACCGGTTAAATTCAAACCCAGACCACCGATATGCGTTGTAAGCAAAAGTAGATCAATACTTGGATCCGTATTAAATAAATTAACTGTATTAAAACGATCAACTGCATTCAATGAACTATCCAAACGAAGATAACTAACATTATCCATTGTTCTAAAGAAATAAAATCGATGATAAAAAAAAACGAGCGACAAGAGAACGATTTCAATTTACGAAAGAACTTGATTAATAATCACGTCGATCATGACTTTCATTTGACAGAAAACTAATGCACGATGTGTCGAAACAACCGCATCTTTTGATGCACCAATGCCACATTCGATTAATAATTCTCTGAAAATGATTGATAATCTTCATTTTACTGCGTAAGAGCGAGAGAACAAAAAGTTTACTTGAGAGCAAGTAATTTTCCTGATAGTCGAATATCGTTCAAGTTGGTTTGCGAATCTTTCAATTCATTTTGTACAGTCAACCATTTTGGATGTTCAGGCGAGAGAATAAGAGCTGGATGATTGCATAATTTTCGTAAATATTGCAAAGCCTATCGAAAAACAAAACAAGTCCTTTGTACAACAAAAAAACGCAAAATCTACCTTGAAAACATGACCTGTTGCCACATTTCCGTTTTGATTTTGTGTTCCATCGTCATTATTATCGTCGTCACAATGTGCTTGTGCTTTCGTTTTATTTGCAAAATCTTCATAGAGCATACATTGAATTGAACTCAAATCGCAATAATAATCTTGTAGAATCTTCGGTGGTAAATCATCCAAAACGTCCGTTTTCAAACGACGTAACATAAACGGTTTCACTTGTTTATGCAAAACATCCATAGCTAATTGTCCTGAAATGACAACGAAGAAAAAAAAACACTCGATTGTTTGTTGTTTTTAATCGAAAGGATAAATATTCGATTTCTACCATGTTCAAGATCTCGATCACGACTCGATGCTAATAATGGCTTTTGATATCGACGAATGAATTGTTTTTCCGAGCCCAAATAACCCGGCATAAGAAAATCGAATAGTTTCCAAAGTTCAAGTGCATTGTTTTGAATAGGCGTACCCGATAGAATAAGACGATGTGCTAAATGAGCAATTGAAAATCCGTATATTCATTCGATTGTTTGCTGAGTTTTGTGAAAACATACCTGCAGAAATCTGACGAATGGCTTTCGATAGTTTGGTTTTCGAATTTCGAATAACATGGCCTTCATCGAGTACACAATAGTTAAATGGAATAGTTCTTGACGGAGAGAGAAAAAATAATAAAGATTTTGTTCAAAAAATCAATTAACATACGAGAAAAAGGCAATATCACTACGGACAACGTCATACGACGCAACGATAACAGTGTAATCTTTTGGATTTTGTAGATATTTTTGTTTTAATCTGAATGAAGAGATGAATGTAAAGAAGATAAATCGTTTTTCTATTACCCTTCACGCTCAGCTAAATTCTTTCCCGAATAGAGTAATGATCGAAGAATATCTTCACTGATAAATTTCGTCATTTCACTTGTCCAATGACGTGTTAATGTTGGCGGAGAAACAACAAGCGATGGACGAATTTCAAGATTCTATTTAAAAAACAAAATAAAAAAACTATATACATATATTGTTTTTCCCTACGAACCGATTTTCGTCGATCAACAATATCAGCAGCAAGAACACAAATTGTTTGCAAAGTCTAATTAAAATTCTCAAACAAATTCTCGAATAAAAACAAAAATGCAATATTACTTTTCCTAGACCCATATCATCTGCGAGAACACACGAAAGATTGTATCGTTTTAGAAACATTAACCAATTGATACCGTCCTAGTTCATATTTTAATTTCAATTTTTCATTTATTTTGTCCAACATACCTGTTGATACGGTCGAATCTCGACATTAACTGACATTGGTAAACGATAAATTGGCATTTTTGTATTATCAAATAATTGTTCAAGAAAATCTCCATTATCTTTGCCATTGGTCTGTTGAACTTGTTTATCATCATTCTAAATATATGCACACACACACACACACACAAATAACAATTCTGTCCTCTTATTTCGTTGAATTTATCTTACATGTAAAGCATAATATTTAATTAGAACAGCAAAACAATTGCTCGCAATTGATCGGATATACCAATCTTGATGTGTCATCGATTGAATGCATGGTATCATTAAATATTTCGCATAGGACACGATATTCAATGCTAGTCTATCCATGACATCTATGCAAGACAAAATCGAATTTAATTTAAAAGAATTTCATCACGTGACAGATCTTACGATATAGAGTTTCAATAGGTCCTTGTAAATAACTGACATCCATATTTGTATTTGATAATTTCGGTATAATTGAATTGATAATAAACTGAAGGACTTCATCGGTTTTATGTAATGATAAAATTCCGAAACAACGTGATGTTAAATAACGTATGACGGTGTATTTCGATGACAGACATCGAGATAGATTCGGTAGAAGTTTAAGATACTAGAAATCGAATAATTGAATAAAATCAATTTCGAAAGACAATAAACAAAAATTTACATTGTCTAAGATGGTTTCATGAACGTGTGGAATGAGTATTGAAAGAATTTGTAGTGTATCTGCTAGAGATTGAGCATCGGTATTCGATTGATTTTGACAGAAATCTAAAAAGAAATGAAGAAAACATTCGTTTGAGATGTTTTGTGAAAATCTCTAACAAACCATCGGTAAATTGTTCAATTTCTACGACTGATCGATTGTATAAATCGGGTAGATTAGATTGTAAATCAGCATTAAAACGATGACAAATCGCAGCTAATGCAAATTCACCTCCATGTCTTGAACATTCACTTGTATTATTACCATTTGCATTTGCCGAATCAAAATTCTGAAAGGCAAAAGCATAAATTCGATTTCAAATATTCGAAATTTTTCTTCTTACAAATCTCTTTGCATTCGAACTATTCGATGATGGTGTTGGTGTCGAATCAGTTGATGCATCCCGTGTTAACGTATTTCTTGATGAATCATCCTGAAATTGAATTCATAGTAAATCGAGAAAATTCTGTTTTCTTTTTCATTCATTTACACTATTGGTTTTTTGCCATGTATAAATGCCTTTGAGCAGTGTACAATGATATTCTTCATTGACATTTGTAGATGTTTCTCCAGCTTCTAGAAAAATAGTTTCATCGATAAGAACTTTCAATAGAAAAAAATTAGCTCAATTCAACCTGAAAATCGTGCAGAATTCGTTATATGTGGCATTTCATCCGAATCAGCACAAATATAATTGCATAGATTTTTAATAATTTTACTATTTGGATTAGCTGTAGATGTTCGCTGTGTACATTGCCAAATTAGATCAGCAACAGCATGAGCAATGTCATTCTATAAAAAATTTTTTAAAAACAAATTGAATTTTATCGTTTGTTTGAAAATCGAAATTCGTACTTGAATAAGCAGATCAGATTCTTTTTTCAATGCGTCCATCAATGGTCGAATCAATGGATTTAATTGTTCACCAAGAAAACGCCAATAGACACAAGCTGATGCTAAATATGCGGTCGAACTAAATGAAACCGATGATTTGATTTTGTTTGAATTCGAAAGATTTCTCACCGAAGTGAAAGCGTTTCGGATTCGGTTTGTATTCGTTGAGCTTCATCGCGAATATTCTGTTTTTGACCATTTAATTGTAAATGTGAATCAATATTCGAATGAACATTATCACATAATTCAATAATCTGATCAACCGAATGAAGTCTACAAAAAAAAAACAAAAATCAGAGTATTTGTATGAATTGGAACAAAGAATGTATTCGGTTGTCTTTCGAATACAACCCAGAGAGATTCATTGATTTGATAGTTAATGTTTCGAGTTACACAAAACTTTAACGTTCATTGAATCGAATGTTAAAGGGAACGTGTCTCGAGATAAGACTACTGCTCTATATTGTCGACTTACTCAATCGATGCAATCGACTGTGGACTACATAGACGTTGTTTTGCACAGTCATTCATAAAAGCTGTAAAATCACGTTTTAATTTCGTAAATGAAGGTGCTATTTCATCGAAATAGATGGTTTCATGTAATGCTGTATGTAAACGTTCTTGAAGAATATCTGTTTGAAATGAATAATCTTTAAGATTCTTGAAAAATGAAAAAAAAACAATTTATTTAATGTGAATTTCTGTTTTTAGTTCGACTTACTTTCGCCCATTCGCCAGCAATCATTCCAACGACCATACGGTGAACAGCCGAACGAAAATTTAAATTTTGTGTTAAATACGTTAGAACATCGAGCGATTGTTTTGAATTGTAACGACTGAATAGAACGCCAAGTAATCGAGTTGCTAAACGACGACATCGAATAACAGCACGATCATATTCAATAGGTGTTTCATTATGAATTATAGTAAAACCCATGGCTAAATATTGATGATTATTGCCTGTTATATTGTTCTGACAATGTTTATCAGTTTTGTCTGTTGTTGTCGTCTAAAAATGATTAAGAAATAAGAATGAATCGATTATTGAATCTTTGAAATTTACAGATTGATATTGTTCATCATTTAATAACCATGCTGGATTGATTGGCATACGAGCTGGGTGAACTGATAGACAGATCCATCGTTGATATGATGAAGGTGTACATTTTTGAACGATAATATTTGATTCACAGAGAATTGTCCATGCCTAGAGGAGAAAATCAAATTTTCCTAATTATCACAAACAAAAATCGAACTTGTTCAATCAATTGAAGAACTTTGTCATCCGATTCGAGAATACATCGTTCAAAAAGAAGATAGAATGTTCGTTCAAGTACAGAGAGTTCTTCAGGAGAACATGCATCTAATTTTGACTGAAACAAAACAAAAAGGATATCAATTCAATAGATTTACGAATTTCGATCGAGATCAATGTGTTTTACTTGACTGGCTTCGATGATTTTCATCACGGTTTGAATGGCAGCCAAACGGAATGGTAATGCATGATGACGACAAAATGGAAATATTTTAGGTAGAACGTCTGCGAACGAAAGTTTAAATCTAAATTTCGAACGCAAGAATTAGTGTTTCTATTTTAAATAGAGAAATCTATTAGCTACTTTTCAGCTGTATTTGATGCGAGTAATTTAGCGAGAAGATTCATAATTGAACTAGCTGCTACATTAAGATCATCCATTGAATGAAGTAATGAAATAAGTTCACCGATTAGACCAGGAGCACAATTGTGAATCACCTAAAATCGAACCAAATACTCGAGATATTTTCTTAGAATATTTTCTATTTATTTTACTGATTCGTAATTGGTAACAAGAGGCAATAAAGTCGCTGCAGCAGTTGAAACGACATCGTCGGATTGATCTGTAAGGCATTGTCGTACTGTTTCTACACATGGAATTTGTATATCTTGAGGGATTTCCTAGATGAAAGAATCGAAAGCGAGATCGATTTGATTATTTCGATTCGAATTCGTTTGATCTTACTTTCAAAAGGCAGAAGATATATTTGAGAGTCAGCAGAGCTCCATGACGAATTTCCCAGGTACTTTTGTGTTTGGTTATATTTAAAAGAATTTGAATAAGTAACGCACATTGTGGTCGATTTTGTAAACGATGACAAATTATACTTAATGTTTGTGCGCCTGTTTCACGAATGGGTGCAACGACCTGGACAGAAACAAACAAAAGAATATTTTTCTACCTCCGTAAAGGTTAAAGAAAACAATATTGGAGGACATCGAACATGCCCTATGTACAATTGTTACTGGCAGAACAAGGAAAAACTAACTTATTAACTAAGTAGTTCTTTTTTTTCTTTCGATATTCTTACATCAGAATGATAGATAACTCATATATACAAAATATCTGTATATAAATAAACACATCTTCTTTTCTTCTTCTTTCTTTTCCAATATAAATCATATCTCATTGCATATGGATCTACATATGTAAGATTATTTCAAGACAAAAAAAACCGAGAGAGAGAGAGAGAGAGAGAGAGAGTCGATATAGGAAAGATGAAGGTGACAGTTAGAAGATTATGCGTTGTCGACATCGGAAGCATTGCTTGCTCTCAACTAACAACGATGGCATCGTCTCCTGTTATTGTCCTAATTGTCACTGTCTGTCTTGGTTTTTCCATGATCAATAATTGTCTCTCAATGGGTAGGAATTCTAAAAATCTTTATTTTCAAGTCAGCATAATCATGCAGGCACAGCTTGATCATCATCATCTCTAGTTATTCCATCATCGCCGACAACAATCCTCGATGAAAATCTTACCAATCTCACGAGTACATTATCAACAACTTTCGATAATACAACAGTGAAACCAACACATATTCTACGCGTACGTATACGCGTACATAATTCATTGATTGAAACTCTCGTCAATCCGAAACAATTGAATTTAATTGAAATACAATTACGACAACGACGAATACCATTTCGTCAAATACAAGATAATAAAGATGGAATAACAATTATTATTGGACCATTTCATAAATCAACGAATTTAACAGCAACAATGATGATGTTTAATCAATCACGTTTTCATACGAATTTTACGAAAACTTTACCACAGAAAACAATTCAAATCGATCAAAAAAATCAAACGAATACGACGACTGTTCAAACAGATGACAAAAATCTTCAGGATAGTCGATATGCAATTTCAGTTGAAGCACAAGAATACGATCTTGCTCATGATCAAGGTAGATTATCTTAGTTATATGTTCTCGTTCGTTGTAATTTTTGTCTTTAGAATCCTACGAATTTCGTAATTGTCTCGAATCATGTGAAATCTATGAAGGCAACGAACTCAAACCTGATCATGATTGTATTCGAAAGAAATGTCTCAAAGAGATAACAGGCATTTGAAATAACAAAAAAAAATCGCACATTTTTTTTTCTCTCTTGATGGTGTTGTTGTCTTCTTTCCCTTATTCTTTTTTACTTACTTCATCAGAAACATAATCTGCGAAACGATCGAGAATAATTAACGTTAATAAACGAACACTTAAATCTTCAAGCCATTGATAATAAACATCATTCTACAAATGAACAATTTAGATACGAAAGAATTCGAATCGAAACGAACAGATATTAATAATGATTGTTGTCCTTTGACAAAATCTCGAAGAGCAGTCACAGCACCATGTCGATATTCCCAATTCGGTTGATAGATTTGTTCGAGTAGCCAATCGTAGAATTCATTTAAAGGCCAAAGTATTCGATTCTAAAATCAGTCGAATTTTTTTTTCTCCTTTCATCAGACATGACATTCTATGATTGTTTATATTACAAATATCTACTTCTGTTTTACAGTTGACCTTAAACATTTCTCTCGATACTATAAGTAGATAACTGTACTCAATGGAATGTCTTTTTCTTTGTCTGGATATTTCAAGAAAAGAACTAAACTCACTTCATCGTTTTCGTCGAGAGCATTTGTTTGTTTCAATCGTTTCGAAGGAGTTGGTTCAGTTGAATGTTCTTGTTCAAAAAATGAATATTGTTCACCGAATAGAAACCGTTGGAGATCACCGGATGAAACCTTTATTTTTGTAAGACAAAAAAAAGAAGATATCAATTAATAAATCATTAAAAATGAGCTTAACATACGCATTTCATCTGCGCAGCTTTACTAGTAGCCATGGCTTCAAGTTGAAAGTCATTGTCTTCGACTGGTAAGTCTGTACCAGTGAGACGTTCTTGTAAACCGAAATTGAATTCTTTTCGAACGAATTTTTTTTGTACGGACATATTTCCATCTAATCAAAGAGTTTGTCTTTTGTTTTAAAGAGAATATTCAACGAACCATAATCGCCTATTTCGTCGATTTTACGTGCGCCGAGATATAATGTTGAAGTATTATTAATAACTTTCTGATAATCGAATTGACTCAATTGTAAACCGTATCGAGAATTAAAATTAAATAAAGCTAAATGAAAAATCAAATGAGACATGTTTGTGCTTGGATATTTTCTGATTCATACTGAAAAATTCATTGCCCGTATTTTTACTAATAAGTTCTATTGATAAACCACAAGCAATTCGAACGTCCCATGATGAATGAAGGACAAATTTTTTAAGCTTAAATCAAAAGAAATAGACGAATATAGTTTGTTTTGTTTTCTTCATATGATTGATTTGTACTTTATTAGCAATCAGTTCGACTTCTTCGGGATGCGAATTAACAACTTCACCGATTTGTGTTGCAGCTGAGCGTTTAACTGCAGGTGAATCTCCAGTACTCAATAGAGATAGAAGTCGATCGAGTCTAATCGGCAAAAAAAATACGAAAAATAGTTTGTTGTCGGATATCAATAGCAATGTTAATTCGTGCGTACCTAGAAGTCATTTCTAGTTTTTAAAGAATAAATAATCAAAATCTAGAAGAAAATTTGTTAATTCGACGTTAACCACGATGAGTTTGTTTGCTGTAGTCGAACGAAATTTCGAAAACGCATTCGTATTGATTGTAAATTTATTTTTTCGACCTTATTTATAGAGTGAGAGCAGACCCACTTAGCCAACCGAGAGCTTTTGTCTCGAACAACGTCAATGAGTCATTTCTTCTTTATATTACTATTTATTGGTTATGAAACTATTTCAGGTAGTACAGATGACGCTATGCACTAGTCAATTTACTTATATCTTTTTTTGTTTTGATTTCAACTGTATTCTCGAGTAAGATGACATTTTACGGAAAGATAATTTATTATGTTACTTCCGACATGATTTGCGCTCTTTAAATTATGACATTAGGTTTTAGAAAAGCTCTTTCTCCTGAAATTTTATAATAATTTATAATAATTCATGGGAAAACTAATGTAATTCAAACATACAACGGTGTTATAAATAGCTTCGTTTTACGTCATACTCATAGTTTATTCCACTCAAAAGTCAGTGGAATATATATATATATATATATAATTTTTAAGATTGTTAGGTCAAATGTGATTGACATAATTCATACCGTAGAAATGCTTCTCTTTTTCATATGCATTCACTCGTACTTATGACAGAAGGACACTGTGTTCTATTTAAGAGTTAGACGAAGTTGATTCTTGAAAAAAAAGCCAGAAGGTGATTTTATTGTAATCAAGGATACCTTAGAAGGATTTAATAAGAAAATTTTCGGTTATGACGTGTCTTTGGGTAAGAAGAAATAGAAAAAAAAGATCAAATTGATAATAGATTGAGATTCTTTTTTTGTAAGTATCTGTATTCGTTGATCTAGTCTTTAGTTCAAAGTATAAAGAAAAGAATGACATCCATATTTTGCTCCACTTACAGAAAGATAGTCTCATTAATTTTTAATAAATAATGAAGTATATTTCAGGTAGAAATAATTAACTGGTAATTTTGTTGTTACACATTAGAAGAAAAAAAAATTCGACAGGTTTTCGTTTTGTTCTACTTATTCAATATTTGAAATACGCCATGATGATCAAAGCAAAAACGTAGCATGTTTTTCAAGTATCTGTCAACCTTGATTAATTTATACATGTTTGTCTCTTTACTTGAAACGCATATGGCGTTGGCATTGACGGTGAATTTTGAAATTGAGCTGTAAGAATATATCTTTTTCTTTCATTCACTTTCTTATTTTTCTTTTTCCTGTCATTTGTTTATATTTGCAAAAGCACATATACATGCTATATATACAAATGCGAATGCTTTGAATTCTTCATTCGTTTTTTTTTCTCTTAACATAATCTAAATAAATATTCAAAAAGTAAATTATGCAGCAAAATTCAAATATTCAACATCGTGCTAAACATTTTGATCTTCTATTAGCACGTAAACTAGCATTTATCGAACGTGAACATTATCAAAATTTATTATTACATCAAAAACTTGAAAATTCAATTCGACGTGCTAGTCTTCAATCATCAAATGTCAAGAAGCCAAAAT
>Ga0209935_1003461_pt1 | contig 16268 bp, 12 predicted proteins | sample ThiBio_1000_plan_2_FD_183958 | JGI IMG/M metagenome (GOLD analysis project Ga0209935, IMG submission 183958) | Wastewater bioreactor microbial communities from Cape Town, South Africa - Thiocy_cont_1000_plan (SPAdes) | ecosystem: Engineered > Bioreactor > Thiocyanate-remediating >... | reverse complement strand
AATACAACGAAGCACTTGAATATTTTGAAAAATCACTTGAAATATACAAAAAAACTCTTCCTGCAAATCATCCAGATTTGGCTACTGCATACAACAACATCGGAAATGTGTACAACAGTATGGGCGAGTACTCGAAAGCACTTGAATATTATGAAAAATCACTTGATATATCGAAAAAAGGTCTTCCTGCAAATCATCCAGATTGGGCTCAATCATACAACAACATCGGATCAGTGTACTACAACATGGGCGAATACTCGAAAGCAATTGAATATTATGAAAAATCAGTTGAAATATACAAAAAAATTCTTCCTGCAAATCATCCTGATTTGGCTGCTTCATACAACAACATTGGATTGGTGTATGACCACATGGGCGAGTACTCGAAAGCACTTGAATATTATGAAAAATCACTGGAAATCAGAAAAAAAACTCTTCCTGCAAATCATCCAGATTTGGCTCAATCATACAACAACATCGGATCAGTGTACTGCAACATGGGCGAATACTCGAAAGCACTTGAATATTATGAAAAATCACTTGATATATCGAAAAAAGGTCTTCCTGCAAATCATCCTTTGTTGGCTACTTCATACAACAACATCGGATTGGTGTATTGCAGCATGGGCAAATACTCGAAAGCACTTGAATATTACAAAAAATCACTTGAAATATACAAAAAAACTCTCCCTGCAGATCATCCAGATTTGGCTACTTCATACAACAACATCGGAATGGTGTATAGAAGTATGGGCGACTACTCGAAAGCATTTGAATATTACGAAAAATCACTTGAAATCAGGAAAAAAACTCTTCCTGCAAATCATCCAGATTTCGCTCAATCATACAACAACATCGGATTAGTGTATTACAGCATGGGCAAGTACCCGAAAGCAATTGAATATCTTGAGCGTGCATTAGATATTTATCAACGGTCGCTACCACCAAACCATCCAAATATCATAAATGTGAAAGAGAGCATTGAAACAGTAAAGAGAAAACTGAAAGTATAAAGTTTTGTTTTTCAGTGCGTTGCTTGTTGACTGTAGTATATGTGACTGTGACTCAACACTAGCATTTTGTCACAGATAACATTATAGATATAAATAAAGGCAGCAAATTTTTTTTGCGAGAGGAGAAGAAACATTTTGTAAATATTGAATAAATGGCGTTGTCTCACAAGAAATTGAAATTTGAAGATAAGAAACAAACCGATCTCAGTGAATGTAATAGTTGTAAATATAATTATTATGAAACCTAAAAATCTTTAATGGACATCAAATACGCTGACAAAATTGTAAATTTATTATTTATGTGTGAATTGAATAGGATAGAATGGGTCTATTGTAAAGATGAAATCTTTTGAAAAAGAAGACAATTATTCAGATTTCTTGAAGTAGTGTAATGCTGTCCATCTTAATAAATCTGTTTAGTGTAATAATGTTCCTACTTAGAATTTCCTGGATTAAATTTCGATAAATAAACACTGTGTGATGTTGCTCGATATGTAAAAATAGGTGCAACTAAATAATGAGTTCCAACTATGAATTGATCTTCAGCTTGATAACTTTCACTCTCATTATTAGAATCATAGAACATGGGTCGTAGAATAGACCTACCATTTTGACTTGAAATATTCAAAGGATATTCAGCATGGTCACTTAATGATTCACGTAATTTAATAATTTCTATCATTTTGTTGACTATTTGGTGAATGCAGATAACGTTTACCATGCAAACGTAATATTGGGCAAAATGCATCGAATTGAAACCATCTTAAAATTAGTTCTTGAAATTTTGTATAAGACAATTGATGCTCTTATTGCCCTAGGCGTATTACGATTCTTTTGAGTAGTTTTTCTATTGAAGTAATTCGACATTCGTATTACTATTGATACTCGTGTTTCAATCAGAGATTAAACTTAAGTACAATGAAACATACGTAGAATAAGAAATATGAACTCAAATATCCTAGTCATTTGTTAATAAAACAACAATAACCAAATAAAAAGGTTTTACTTCAAATCATGTTCTAATAATCGAAAAACATGAAGTGAATATATTTCTGTTAATAACGTAACAATGAATAAAAATTCATCGTAAAAATATTTCGATGACTAACATACAAAACTGATAAAGTTATAGACTAGATGCATGCGCACGTCGATGACATTTGGTATACAATTTATGAAACAAAAGTAATAGAAACCTGAACTATGCATTAACTTGAAGTTCATTTAATTATCAAAGAAAGAAATGAAAAAATTTGAATAGGAATCCATACAATAAATATGATAATATGAATAAACAATAGAATAATAGTTGTACAAATAAAAGATAGATGTATCATATAACAAATAGTTACAAGATTTGATGGATTTCCCCATGTTTTCTGTAATGAATCAGGTTTCGAAAGAATGTGTATACGTATTGCTATACTACCAATTACAATGATTAAATTGAAACATATGAAATTAAATATATCCAAATTGGAAACTTGCAGCAATTGATTTGTTAATTTTTTTAAAAGAAATGAAAGAAAAAAACTTTCGAGTGAAGCGACTAAAATATCGATGAGCATTCCTTTGATAGCTAGGACAAAAAAAGAACGTTGAATGGATTTAATACACATCAGCAAAACAAAGATGACTACCAATATTTCTAAAATCACCGCCGAACATGTAAAGTAATATTTCATCAGATGACAGTAAGAAATTAAATCAAGCATTTTAGTTTTTCAAACTGATAATATGATAACGATGTAATAGGCATGTTTTTTTCTTTCTCTTTTAGAAAAAAAACAACTCATATACATACGTCAATAAGAAACGAAAAAGTGAATATTATTTTCACCATTTTCAATGGATTTTACTTGTTTTCATCAAATATAGATGAAAGTAAATGTAAATTTAACATAAAGATATTAATTAATATCTAACTTATGTTATTTTCATGAAATATGTTATAAAATGATCGTTGTTTTTTTTTGCTTGATGACTCATACTACGAGTTTTGTAAGACCTTTGAGAGGAATGGCTAACTGACTCATAAGAACCTATGGATGATAAAAGGAAAAAAAAATTACGCGATAGAGTTATTATATTGTCTTTATCTGTCAGATGATGATATATAATTCATCTAGTGTGACTCAATTCTGGACGGCTACCACGCAAATGTTGTCATATTAATTATACTGCATGTGATACGACCATTGTGATCATAATTATGACATAAAATTTGTTCGCAATACATTTCGGAACTGCATCACTATTTAAACTCGATGGAAAATAGCATTTTTCTTCATAACAGCATCCACTTTTTACAAGATTCTTTATTTTAGTTCTTCTTTGAAAAGAATATTGTTAAAATGTCATCACGACTCTTGAACTCATCGAGTCGAATTTCTACAAATCGTCGATGTGATAATTGTGGTATTACAATTGATCTAGTTATGTGGAAACAATGTAAAATATGTCATATATTTGATTTATGTGATACATGTAGTTCAAGTCCAACATTTGATTATGCTAATTTATTACCTAAGCATCGCGCTCGTCATGAACGATTCCATCAAAAACTATTTGACAATCGACCAATAACTGGTGATTGTTTGGAATTGGTATTGATCGAAGAAGCTGATATTTATGCAAAGGACGATCGAAAAAAAATACGACAAAGAGAATATGATGCAATACGAAAAGAAAACAAAATTCAAAATGATCATGAACTATTTGTTGTTATGGAAAAATTGAAACAATTTGAAAATGCATCATTAACAACGTGTGAACAAACCGAATCGGATCAATTAAATTCATTGATTGCCAGATATCATTTGCATGCATCACAAGGAAATATACATGTACTTAGTTTAGATGGTGGTGGTAAGATCAATCGTATTCTTATGTTCTCATCTTTTATTTCTTGTTTATAGGTGTACGTGGTTACATGCCTATCAGGATTCTTGGTGAACTGATTACACAAAAATATCTATCGGCTATTAAAGATTTTAATCCAAAAGATTTAACTCACAGGAAATTATTTCGAAATGCTCAATTGGAGTTTACCAGTAACTTTGATTACTTTGCTGGTAATAGTACGGGTGGACTGATTTCTTTTTGTTTGGCTATGAACTATAATATATTAGATCTTCAAGAGATCTATTCGAATTCAAAGCATTATTTCAAACGCAATTATTTGGGACCATACATTTATTCGAAATATGATCCATCTCGTATACATCATAAGATTGATGAAATTATTAATGGAATTCCATTACCAGATGGCACAACATTGTCGGCTGAAAATGCAACTCTACTTGATATCCGTAATATTTTGAATCCTGATAATGTCATTAATGATGAAGAATCAGAATCAGCTGCTCGATATCATGGCAATTTTTTGGAATTTGTTAATGATAAAAGTTTTCTCGAAGATTCAGACGATGAAGATGTCGATGCAGGTTACAATCTTCATCTTGTCAAAAAGGAAAAAGTATTACTTATTACAGCTTATAATACAACAACGAACAGCATTACAGTATTCAATACAAGTGATGCCAAATATTGGGGTTACCGTATAGCCGATGTATTAAAAGCTACGATGGCTGCTCCGACTTATTTTCCACCGTATGAAATGTCGAGCGGAAAGAAAGTCAATGGATGTTTTGTGTCAGATGGTGCACCGGAATTACATATTGATGGCGGTGTGTTTGCAAACGATCCAGAATTAGCTGCATTATGGGCAATACGAATGCAATGGAAAAAACCGGTTAATTATCATTTACTTTCGATTGGTACAGGTTGTTACAATACAACACTATCATCATCAACATGGGGTGGCTATTTTGATTGGATATTGAATAAAGGATTCTTGATTAATACATTGATGGACGCAACACGTAGTTTCATTGAAACAATTGGCAGTAATTTGGCCAAGTTTGATAATATGAAACGAATGAAATTAAATTATCGAATGACAAAATCAATGGATTTAGATGATAGTGGTTTTGTAAATAGATTCAATGAAGAATGGGAAATGTTGAAAACTGAAGAAGATTTCAAAGCATTTGTTTACTTCTACGACAAATATATTACTGAACAAAGTCATTTAAAAAACTAATGTGATATTCGATCGATTTTTTTTTGTAAATTCTATTTGTACATTGCCAAATAAAGTTCTTTATCTATGTAACGAAGATTCAGTATATGCTGATAAAATATTTCTTATCACACCTCTATATTATCAAATGAGTGAAAAAAAAGAGTTGACACTTTGTTGAAACGTCGAAATAAGTTTTATAATGATTAAGAATATTCTGCAATTTCATCGTAATTCAAACATAAAATGGTCTATCCATTTGATTATGATATTAATAATAATTGCTACTGTCAAATCAATAACAATCCAAGATGATTTGGTTATTGTAAGAGAAAATGTTCGTAGAATTATGTTATGGCCTACATCTGATCAACTTCCTGATATTTTAGCACAAGCAACTGGTAATTTGAGTACGCTCGATAAAAGTACTTGTCAATGGCCTGATTTGAACTATACAACTCGTGGACCAGAAAATTGGGATCCAGTTTTGCATATGTTTCGTGTTTCAACGATGACAGCAGCATTAACTGTGCCTGGTGGAATGGCCAATCATACCGAACTATCATCTGCTATTCATTGTACATTAAAAGTATGGTTAGAACAGGATTGGCAAAATCCAAATTGGTAGTGGAATGTTATACAAGATCCATTAATTGCTACAGGTATTATGCTCATGATGGGTGTCGAACGATTGAGTTCAGAAGAAATACTTGCTATTACTAATATGTCCTATCGTGCGAATTGGTGGATTAATGATCATACTGGCGGTGCTAATTTAGTATGGATGTTACAAGTACAGCTGTATTCGGGATTGGCTACATCGAATTATTCAGCTGTTGCACAAGGTTTCGATCTTATGTGGCAGACAGTACAAGTACAGAATCTATCGACAGTAGGCATTCAAACAGACTGGTCTTATCATTATCATGGTCAGCAGTTATTGACAGCTGCATATGGTGATGCTTGGGCAACAAATATTCTACATTTTCATCTTGCTAGTCGTGGTACTCAATATGCATTATCACAAGATCGAATTGAAATCTTTGGTCGATTCTTAACCGAAGGTGACGCTTGGTTCACTATGGGAAGTGTATGGACATGGGGTATTCTTGGTCGTGTCATTGATCGTGGTGTACATGTATGGTATACGCATCTTTTTCCATCCGATCGATTACGTGCATTAGCAATGGATATTAGGAATACTTCGACTGCTGTAGCACTCTATGAATATGCCGATCGACTTGAACATCATCTTCAAACATCACCATTAATAGGAAATCGACATTTTTATACAAGTGATTTTCAAGTACATCGTAGAACGAATTGGACAGTTGCTTTGAAAATGCATTCAATACGAACAATTGCTACTGAATGTTTAAATGGTGAAAATAAAAAAGGTGAACATATAGGTGATGGTGTACTTAATCTATATACTCGTAATGCTCAATATGGAAGTGGAGAAGAATATGAGAATATTTTTGCATTACTTGATTGGCAAGCAATTAATGGTATTACCGTAGAAGCCGATATACCTCTCCTATCATGTCATGGACAATTTTCTATGCTAGAAACACATTTTGTAGGTGGTGTTAGTGATGGTAATTATGGTGCAGCAATGATGGATACTGCTACACACAATCTTACAGCTAAACGAACATGGCATTTTTATGATGATTTTATTGTTGCACTAGCTAATGGCATTCATGATAACACGAGTGCTCTGCTTCAAACAGCAATTGTAAGTAGATTGCTGCCACCAGCGAATACACTAGCAGGAACTTTAACTGTGCAATGGAGTAATGGAACTAGAATGGTTCTCGCCGACGGTGTATACGCATTTCAATCGTCTGAACCGTATGTATTATGGTTTCATGCTGATAACACAGCATGGATTGTATTAGATAACTATACTGCACTGACTATTGATTGTCGTAATAAATCTGGTAATGTTAATCAATTTGGTCCGTGGAACTTTGAAATGCAAGGACGTTTACTCACTGCGGCCATTGTTCATGGTAGAGGACCAACAATTGAACCATTAACTTATAAATATATGATCGTGCCCAATGTAACAGTGAATGCCGTACCAACACTTTGGAATCGATATATGCTATGGGCTAATAATGCATATACACTAAAACAGTTACAAACCGATAATACGACATTACATCTCCATGGTAGTTGTGATCCATTGGCTCAACGAGCATCCATTCTGCTCTTTGATAATGCTTCGATGGCTGATCATGGTATATATTACAATTGTACGAATATGGCATTAAGTTTTTATTTGGAACAAGCAGGTGCATTTCTATATAGTGAAGATTCGAATAGTTTTACTGTTACTGCATCGCATCCAAGACGTGTAGGAGCAAATCTTACTATTAGTATCAATCGAGATAGTCTTCATAGCGAAGAATGTACTCGTGATATGCGTTGGGGTTCACAAATAGGTACACAAGTCATAATAACTCTTCCAGATAACAGTGAACTTCTTGGCATGAGTGTCTCAATTACTTGCAAAAAAAACTGATCTTCTATCAACAAAACTAAAACACATATTCTCTGTTGATTTATTTTCAATTTAATGATAATTTCTTTAGAATAATAGTGTTCAGTCTTGAGGGTGAGAGTGAATATTTAAAAAATTATACCGCCAGCGTTATGCACTAGTAAATCCCTCGCAATGAATTGAGTTCTAATTAAAACTTTCTGCTTCTTCTAGCATATTTATATCTTCGACAACATTAGTTTTGGGTAATTCTGTGTTGTTTATAAAAGAAGATGAAGAAGTGCTGATGTGATCGTCGGTTGCAATTGATCATCACATCTACAAGAAATATGGATTTCACATACATGTCATATTTGAAACTTGAATTCAAACTTTGAAAAAATAACTACTTCCGAGAAAGTGAGGGTAACCGTGGAAATTTGAAATTTCGATTCAAGTTTCAACTAAGACACTACTGCTTTTCTCTTTCAAATTGAATTGTTTTCTTCGATTAAACTCACCCCTCTGGTAACCCATTTTGAACCTTATTCGTTATAATTTCTCCGATCAGATGTTCAGTGGTGGAAATCATTAGAGAATCCAATCTCAGTAATGTAACCATCATCCGCAGATACTTTCTGATCTTGTGCCAAAGATTTCCTCGTTCATATAAGGGAAAAAGATCACGAAGTGCATGTTCATTGATAAGTTTTGTTATTATTGAATTCGACAAATCAATATCCTGATAGCATTCTTGTATTTTCGTTTCTCTTGCCTTTTTAATCTTCAATTCTTCTATATCTGGATAAGATACACGACATCCAGCACAAAAGAAGCAGTAATCTAATTTCCATTGCTCAAGTTCTTCTTCTGGAAATTCCAAAAATTCTAGTTCGAACACAGGATCAGGCGGGAGCTGGCAACGAAATTTCAAAAGAAGCACTTAGGCATTGGGAATCAGACAAGTGCACCTTCTGTGCTGGATGTCGTGTATCTTATACAGATATGGAAGGACTGAAGGCTAAAAATACAAGAAAAAGTAAAATAGAAGAATGCGATCATGATATCAATTTGTCGAATTTAATAATAACAAAACTTATCAATGATCATTCGCTCGCCCAGAGTATGAGATTGTGTCCACGGGAGACCGCTTTCAGTACATTGCAACATATAATAAATGCAATTGGAGTATATTTTGAATGGTCATCATGGGTCAAGCCTGTACCTAATTTTACTGATCTGTACAAACAACTCGGATACAATGGAAACGAAGCTAAATTAAAAGCAACTGAATTACAATTTAAATTGCGCTCAAAAATACCTATGGTGGTTAGTTCTTGTTCTTAGGGATTGATCTAATCTATCCTGATATCCTCTCGGTCTCTTTTTTTTGTCTTTTTTTCTAAAAGTTCAATAAAAAGATATACAGTGCTATTCCTCGAAAATTTGTTTTCTTCGAACAATTTTCACAAGCATTATCCTTTTTTTGTACTGCATACAATGATATAATATGGCTTTGGTTTGGTACATCTTGATTAACGATCAAACAACGCCCTTTATTTTCTATATGAACACAAATAAATCAGATCTTTCTTGTTTTAGTGCTTCTACAAGACGATTCGATGGCATCGTATAGATTCGTCGTTTAGGGAAAAGATCTTCAGGCAGATCTGGTAGATGATCCATATGTAATATATTCTGAATGAGACGTTGAATTTTATATTCGAAAGAAAAAGATTTCTCATCTTTAGTCTTCGGGTTGATATTGTTAGTCGTATGAATAATATTTGATTGGACACAAGCCCATATTGAAGGAATCAAATAAGATGGAAAATATATTTTTCCATAGGTTATCAATCGTTCTAACCACAAAATATTTTTAAAGACTGCAGCATTATCATCTACTAGATAAACTGCTTGAATATGATCTTGATTTTCATGTGAAACAATAGTTACCCATACTTTATGAATACATAGTAAACGTTCAAGTGTACGTTCAATTTCCAATAGATCGATATATTGCCCATTGAGAATAATATATTTCGATCGGTCGTTTGTTTGTGTATCGACAACAGTAGCTACTAGATTCGAAATCTTTTTGTATTAAAAATGTATCAATGCATCCATCAAAACAATATTCATTAAACAAAGTAATCGAATTTGTCGTGCTCTGATGAAGGTTTAAACGAGTAAAAAGTAGTTCATCAGTATTTTCATAGATACCTACGAGAACAATCGTTATTAAAGTAGTTCTTCTTATTTTTTCAAAACATATATTGAGCTTTTGTGCTCTATACTTAATCGATCATCCTCTGTTAATATATTTAATAACCATGTATAACCTCAGGCAAAAAAACTGGATCGTGAGATATTTTTATTTTCTAGATTATGATGGTATACTTTTTTGTGAAAAGAAATCATTCTTGTTCAAGTTCTCTGATAAATTCAAAAACTTCATCTTTAGTGCCTGTTACTTTAATTATTGGATCGAATGATGATGCCCATGCATCGTGGCGTTGAAGATCCATACAGTAAATAATAATTGGCAAATCATTTTGCAATTTTCTGCATTCTTCAATAAATTTTTGTCCATCATCTGCACCGTTTGTCACAACTCGAATGTGCATTCGGTCTTGGTATTTATTCGATGATAATTTGTTTGTCAATAATGCTATCGCTTGCATCGATGTTTCGCATTCATATATGTTAAAACTAAAACGTTCCTTTAATTTATTGAATAAATTTGAATTCGATTGATTTTTTATTTTTGCATCTCTCCATACAACTAATTTATTAATTCTAGATATGCCAATGACATACATAGGCAGTACTTGTTTTTTATCTTTAATCACATATTCTTCGTAATATTCAGACACTTCGTTAGATACAGGAATATTTGGTTCTATACCAACTCTTACATAGTGACTATCATACGAAGGATTCATTTCTTTTCCATGATATTCATCAATACTTTTTACTGTTAAGATTTTCCCGAGTGAAACAATATTACATATGATGAAATAAATTTCTTTTAACTTTGGAGGATCTTTACTTTTTCGTGCATATCGTAACGCATACTTTGGTGAACTTGTGAAATAAATTCCCTTTCCAAACCAACCTGCGTCTGTTTTCCCAACAAAATGATAATTAGTTTCAAAAATTCCATCAATATTGTCTAATTTGCTCGTACCATGAAATAGGATTTTCTGATTAGAATTTGGAAAGGTTTTAAATGTCTCATATAATTTGGGATTATGTATCAGAGCGATGCTATTAATGATATATTCATTGAATGAATGATGATTGAAGGAATGAGTAATAAATTTATTAATTTCATGACTTTTTTCGATTAAAAAATGCCATGCTTCTTCAGACATTATTGTGGGACGCTCATGTAAACGTAAGAATACACTTAAAGTATCCGAATTGACTAACGATAAATAATTCAGATCGTTCGGAGAAAATTTCTTCAATTCAGCACATATAGTATTTACTTCTTTGTTCTGTGTAGATTGAAGATAATCTTTGACATTGCTTGGCTCATCTAATACAAAGACAGCCAATTTGTTTTTTACTTTCAAGATTTTTTCTGCATATTCTACAGAAGACGCATTTTTGGGAGAAAGTATTAATTCCAATTTTGTACTGCCTTGTTCGGCACTGATAACTATTAATTCACTAACGTCCACTTCTAGATCACATGCTAAGCAATTCAAAAGAGTTGACCAATCAAATTCTGATGAGTGTAATGGTATTGTTAAACAAATTCTAGGTAAATCATCGATTATCGTGCGATTAAATACTGGTAAAGGAAGAGTAGTTAATTGACTATCAGAAGAATGTGTGTTGTGTTGTTGTATATCATTATATGCGGACATCAAAAAATCTGGTATGACTTGTTCGATGTTAAATGGAAATTGTATGTTCATAACTTCATTTGCCTGTAGCTCTCTAACTGAAGAAAATAATAATTTGTTACCGCATTCTTCATCTTCATTAGCACTATGATGAGCAATGGGTTTTTTGTGTAAACATTTGATCGAAGATGGTAGACAAATATTGGTTTTAGTAATTGATAGAGATCTTTCCAGAAAAATATTATCCACTGTTAGAAAGTAATCATTTGGCCACTCAAGATTAAGTTTATTGCAACTATCGACAATAATCTGGCTAACGGTCGTTGATAGTCGAACTTCTACTTTTGTGTTCTTTTTATCATCATTTTCTTCAAACACTATTGACACCCATATACTTCCTATTAGAAAGAAATTATTTAATTTGTTCTATGAAATGTCTACAGTTAAAATTCTCAGAAGATTACATTCATTAATACTTCATATTTATCAAAATGAGCTCTCAGCCAAAAATACGTACTTGTAGAAAGTGTATAAAGATCATTAGTGACCAACATATTATCGAAATATAGGTGAATGGGTGGACCATCATGTGGGCTGAAAGCCAACATATCGGAATAATTAATTATAAAGAAACGTTGATGAATATCTGGTAATGTTTCTAAGTAAAGGTTTATCATATCATTACGCAATTCGTTAAATTCGTTAAAATGCTTATTCCATTCTTCAGCTACGGTCGAGCCATACCAAACACAGCTATATTGATTCGTCTTGAAAACTTCTTGAATATCAGTTGTGTTTTTTAGTATATGGATTTCGTTTTTCAGCAATATTCTTTCTATGTTATCCAATTTTTTTGACAATTCTACACTATTTTCCAGCCATTTTTGCATTTCGGCAATGGTAGAGAAGATATTAGAAATGGAATTATCGATTAATTTTGATAGTTTTTCTTCTTTTTCTAAATTGGAACGGACTTGAATAATCATATCCGTTACTTCTGCATTGAACATTTCTCTCGCATCTTCTAACTTTTCATATTTGTCTTTAATAAGTGCCGAATCTTTTTCATGAATATATTCTGCAAATATGTCTGCTTTCTCCATCAACGTTTTCTTTAATTTTTGATTTGTTTCTAAAAATGAACGAAGTATATTGATGCTATTGTAAACCAATGGTGATTCTTCAGATTCTTGAAGTTCTTGAAAATTTACATTCATAGTTATTGTCTGATTGAAATAATTTGCAATATCTGCTATTGAGCATAAAATGTATTCATATTGCTTAATAGTTATAGTATGCTTTGTTGAAATGTCTTTAAGAGTGTCGATCACCTCTTGAATAGATTGCGAAGGAAAATTTTTATTTAGTACATCACCATTGTATGCAACCATGTATGTAGTCGCTTCATCCCCAGAAATACCGTCCGTAGCAGCAGATATAAACCAGTTATATAGATTTTGTTTATCATGCTCTTCGATGATACCGTGTGTTCGTTTTAAATTAACAATTGTAGTTGAGCCCCATTTTATTCCAATCACAACGTGCGTAGCATTACACATGGATATTTTATTGAAATCAATTAATTTGAGCAGATCTTGACTAAAGTTTAAGCATGTTTCTTTCGATTGATATTCTCTCAATATTGTAGCTTGATAATCAAGAAAAGTATTATCATATAACGATGAGTAATTGGTTGTTTTGTCACAGAGTGCAAATAGAACACTCATACCATGATTAACATTAAGAAAACTTTTGATGAATGAATCACTGTTGAAATAAATGGTTTGAGTACTGGTTGAAACATCTTCAGTAAGAATATATCGTTCAGAAACATTAGTGGTAAAACACGAACTAGAATACAGTCGATCTTCGATAATATTATACAAAGAGCCTACGTTTCCTATGCGTCCTAAAGCTTTTCGAGTAATTTTACTGCCGTTAAATTCCATTGCAATAACACTTCACAATCTATGACCGAATTATTTACAACAGGAATAAACTTATAAAGTGAGAGCATTTCATTGGTATATATAGCAATTTTCGAAATACTTTTATCAATGTAAATATGCACAGGTGTCAGCTTAATACTCTAACGTTCGAAAGATAAGAACAACATTGTGGTGCATAAATGTTTTGCTACAAAAGGTATGAATCATAATAATTATGTATTTTACACGATTTAATCAACAAAAATATAACTGATATAACGGGTGGCCCATAAAGAATGGCGGTCTCTGTGTTTTGACCATAAAAAATTTTCAATTCGGTCTTTTGTGATGACTCTTTTTCCAAAAGATGCACCATCAAATTCTCTACAAGATCCATCTTTTTAAAAGCAAAATATACCGTATGATGCAACGTGAAAAGTAGTACAAATTGCATCAAATCTCTGGTTCTAGATATGCAGTTTGTGATTCTAAGGCAAGTAAATTTCTATGAAGGCAATTTATGAAACTTCAAAAGAAACTGAACTTGTAGCTGTATGAAAGTTCACATATTCGAAAGGCAATGATTGTATATTTAGAATCGGATATTTAATGTATCTTGTAAAGCTTTTCACGCTGCATCTTATTATATGCTTTGTTTCCTCTTCGATAAAATAGTAAACAGCGGAGAAATAAAATGCGGTAACATGATTTCGCAGCGTGATAGAAAATGAGTTTTTTTATGTTAACGAAAATTACCGAAAAAGCATTTGTCTCTTCTAAAAAGAACAATGCATATACAAAAGCATAGTTTTAATGTAACTTGTAGAGCTTTTCATGCTCCATCTCATGACATGTTTTGCTTTCGAAATTTACTGTCTAACTATTAAAAAACTTATATGGGTCAGTGTTTTAACTTTGAAAGTGAAGTGTTTATGATGAATCGGAAAATCTTCGTTTAATTTTTTTTCTAAACCTACTATACAAAAATGTTAGTTATGGTTTTGTAGAGAATTTGATGGTGCATCTTTTGGAAAAAGAGTCATCACAAAAGACCGAATTGAAATTTTTTTATGGTCAAAACACAGAGACCGCCATTCTTTATGGGCCACCCGTTAGATGCTTTAGGATCCTATCAGACTGATTTTTTGTGTGATAACTACCCTAGAAAACAGCACCATTCGATGCAGAATTCAATTCTACATATAGCACAACCTAAACGAAAGCCAGCACAAAAATACGGGCGAATCCTTCCAGGAAAAAACTCGAATCTGGTGCTAACTTTGTTGACGTTTATTACGCCACTATCTTGCATGTACAAGACGTGACAGATTATAAAAGAATTTTCCTTTTCTTTTATGCACTTGATGTTGATTTCATTTCACCATTTATACGACGAAAGAGAATATTTGCTCCATAAAACGTATCAAATTGCGTTTACAGCCGCTTATTTGTTGATAAAAACCGTAAAAAAAGTCATGATAGCATGAAAAAACCGAGATAAAAAAGTATTAATACCAGGAGAAACGATTCAATATACAGCACACATAATTCGTTTATTTTCATATTAATTCAGTAGCAATGACTGCTGATTCGTCCTCATCGATTAATGCATCGGACCTTCTCAACAAGTTAAAAGACAAAGATTTTGTTGATAAAATCTTCGATCAATTAAAAAAAGTTTTAGATCAAATGAATTCAATTGGGCGTCATGCCTTCCAAGAATAGGATGAATTTTCAGAAAAGATAGTCAAATTCAAGAAAGCGCTACTCAATTATGTCCTTGATTGTATGATTCATCTCCAAGTGCTCAAGGATAATTTTACTAAGAAGAAATATCAAGATCAAAACGAATCGGTAAAGGTCAATTTTATAAAGCGTAATTTAGACCAAATCGATCGAAAAGTATTAAAAAATTACTTAGATACATGCCTTGAATTAATTGAGTTAGCAAGTAAGCTCCGGGATAAATATGGGAGTACTTTGTTTGTTATCGAGTACACAGTGCTGAGTCTAATGGGCTCAACTTTATTTGGTACCATACTTGGTAGTATCATTGGACTGGGTTTACCCTTTGCAATAGCTGCTGAAGCTATAGTTGGAGCTGTTACAGGTTTGACCGTCGGTATAGCTTATGTTGTCTATAAATTAATGACCAATTGGAAACCATGGAAGGATGATATTGAAAAAGTTCGAGAAACACTCTTGGAAATTCAAACTGGACTTCAGAAAATTTGCAGAGAGTTAGACAAAGCGAATGATGGTTTAGGAACAGCACAGACCGAATCTGATCTACAACAACAACAACAATCCAATTCATCAGGAAATGAAACTTGGCGCACCTTTAAAGATATTTCGGATCTGGAAAATTATGTCTGTGCAACTTATGATGCTTTCATCGATTTAAAAGCAATCATCTTGGACTCAAACATGGCACAAACTTCTTAAATTAATTTTTTAAACAGTTGACATAAAACATTTAAACGAGATTCAAAATAAATCAAGAAAATCAACAATTTAGTTGTCTTTTTCAATGTTCGTATACTGGACTTTTGCTGGAAAATGCTATGAATCATTAGAATAGAGCCTAAACACAATTGAAAAAAAGAAGATACTTTGTTTTTTTTCACCACTCGTCTTGAAGAGTCTTGAGTTTTCTCGGCAAAAACCCTTCCAGATGAATATAAAAATTCTGTTTACGATCTTACCGTTTTCTTAGGAAAAAAATTTAACCATTTCGTATCAAAAATTCAACGAACTGAATTCAAATTAACTATATGGGCAAAATCATTTTAATAGCGACGTGACATCGTACGATTCTCGCACGTATATCTAAACTCAGCGAGCATTTATAAAGTTGCTTTTCATATATTATGTAGATGTCCGAGCACTTAATGTGTC
>Ga0209935_1003458_pt1 | contig 16278 bp, 11 predicted proteins | sample ThiBio_1000_plan_2_FD_183958 | JGI IMG/M metagenome (GOLD analysis project Ga0209935, IMG submission 183958) | Wastewater bioreactor microbial communities from Cape Town, South Africa - Thiocy_cont_1000_plan (SPAdes) | ecosystem: Engineered > Bioreactor > Thiocyanate-remediating >... | reverse complement strand
ATCATTTTTATATTGGTTTAACAAGTGAATTTAAGAAGAAAGAATTGGCCTATCTCAATGAAACAAATGCGTATATACAACTGAATACGAATCCATTCGATGAAGTTCTCAATAAAGTTATTCAATTGCTCAATCAACTACGATCGAAAAAATTTATTTTAAAATGGCAATATGACCAAATGATGCCAGATGTGAAAAAAATAGAACTAGCTCATCTCTATTTTAATCCAAAAACACATAAAGTATGTGAAACAACAACAAGTTGAATCTTTTCAATGTTTACATTTGTCTTCTTTTTCTTCGTACTTGAGGATGGTATACCAGTTCGGCCTATTATTAGTGCAATCCATTCTGCAACAAATAAAATATCAACATTCTTGGATAGTATTATACGGCCGATCTTTGATTATAAATGCCGACAAACAACTATTATCGACGGTGTTTCATTAATTCAAGATCTTCATAAATATCAACGACTTAAACCAACAACACTATTCTGTACATTTGATATTCATAATCTATATACAATGTTGCCACAAGATGAATCAATAAATATTTTAATTGAATTTCTACATGTACATGGTTATCGAAAAGTCAAAGGCGTACCATTAGATGCAATTCGCAAATTAGCTTCAATTGTAATTAAAGAAAATGTGTTTGTCTATGATAAAAAGTACTATAGACAAGTGATTGGCGGTGCAATGGGATCTGCATTTACATTAACATTAGCTAATATATTTATGTGGAAATGGCAACGAGAATTAGTTCGCATACAAGATATAACTGGTGAATATTTTGGTCGGTATGTATATATGTTGCGAAAATAATTTTTTTATCTATTTATTTCAATTGATTCTACGTAGATATATTGATGATATCTTTTTAACATGGAATAGATCACAACATGAATTAGAAAAGCTCTTAAATGAAGCAAATCAATGGCATCCAAATATTAAATTGGAATATACGATTAGTCAAAGTCTTCCATTCTTAGATGTTCTTCTAACAAATACAAATGGTATTCTACTTACATCGGTCTATCATAAGCCATCAGCTGAACCCTATGTTGTTCCATTTATTTCTGATCATCATCCACATGTATTTCGAAATATTATTAAAACTATTCTTACACGAGCTGTTCGATATTCATCTACAATTGAATCATTTGAACAGGAAAGAAGATTTATTAAATTAATGTTATTATATAACGGGTAAGTTGTTCATCATTTACTAGTTCGTTATTGTTATTTTTCTTTTTGATTGCCAAATCATTTCATTAGTTATCCATCTACGTTTATCGATGAACAATTTGAATGCTTTTTTTCTAAATATATTGGACGGTCATCATTTTTACCATATATTTACAATCAACATCAGTTGACATTATTAAAAGATGAATTTTATGGTCAACTAACACCTCGTCAATCGCAAGCAACAGCACGAGCAGCTACAGCTGATTTGGATAATGATCAAACCGATGATAATGATGCTGCTACTACTACTACTCATCCTACGATCTTTGTTAACAAATCATCATCATCAAAAGACAACAAATTTTTCATTCATTACAATCATGAAAGACGTTTTCGATGTTTTAAACGCAATTTACATCGAATACATAATCATCTTATACCAAGTAATTTAGGATTAGATCTTCGGCTTATCGTAGGCAATCGTAATCGGCCATATGCTGCTAATGAATTAATACACAAAAAGCCTCAACGATGGCTATTAACAAATAAAGCAAAAAAAATCAAGAGTAAATACCAACGATTCCTAGGTAAGTTTAAAACCATATATTCATCATCTAACCATATTCTCAATTTCAATTGCAGATCGTCATAGAAATTTCCAACAAACCACTACTTCTAATCAATCAGATATGAACTTCGATTAAACATATCGTATAATTAAAATATTGCACATTTATACCTTGATTTCAAAACGTTTTTCATATTTCTTTTCAATACAAAATTCTCTCTTTCATTCATATTTAACCGTTTCATCTAACCGATCGAAATCATTTGTTTAATTTATTCTAGATAACATCCAGTCCACTAATAAAAAACCATACTTTCGCAATCCCTTTATATTCATTCGAATTATTTCTTAGAAATCAACATCAAAGGATCATCTATTATAATTCATTCATATATATATTCGATCAGTCAAAACAAATGCATCAAATATTTATTCCAATCCAATAATCTTATTCATCTATGCAATCACAAATACTTCGTAAACTGAATTTTATTTATATGCGCATTCAACTACGAATTGTTGATCTGCAAAAAAGGTAAATCCACTGATGAGATAAATCCGTGAGATTCGGACGAAACCGGTCATGGCAGTAGACTTCCTCAACTGTCGTAAATACATTTACTACTGTTTAATTTAATTGGAAATTTGCCAATTGATTAGCAGCAAAGTAAAGGTTTTTCTTGAAATATAGAATGATCATGCAAGCCATCTGATGAGTCCGTGAGATTCGGACGAAACCGGTCATGGCAGTACACTTCCTCACCCTCAAGGAAAAAGTTGACGTCGACCTTCCTCTAGGTCTGTAGAGTATTTGTGGAAAGTTTCGTTGCATTTGGTTGTACAGTGTTGAAACGTATAACGAACAAATAAACAAACAAACAAACAAGCAAAACAAACAAACAGACACTTTTCTTTATATATATAGATTTTGAAGAGAATTGTTTTTGATAAAATATTCTTACAGTAAAAGAACAAGAAAGAATTTGATGAAATACACGTTCGTTAAGTGCAGTTATTGGCTTCAGACGGGAAGATATTCAATGTAAAGCGTGTAGAATAACGCATGAAAATGGTAAGTGTTTCGACTTTCATGGCTTTCAAGAGGTCTTTTTCTTCTTTCTTTTCTTTTCTTCTATCCTTAGCTTATGTTGATGAAAAATGAATCAATAGAATTGAAATAGAATTTCTTTTTCTTTTTCATTATGCTTTCAACAAGACGATATATTTACGTAGCATTATGTTTTATATTTTTATTATTTCTCAAATCCTTTAAAAATAATCTTAATGTTCCAATAAAACCATCAAATTCCTATCCAAAAATTATCTATGGAAATTTTAGTTGTGAAACATGGAAAAATAATTCATATATTGATGTAAAAAAATATCAAGATTGTTTGCAATGGGGTGTTAATGGAGGTTTTTGGGCTGTTGAAAGTATACGTCATACAGCACAGAAAAATCTTTTAGATTCAAATTCAATTATTGTTGAAGTTGGAGGAAATCGTGGACATGATACAGTTAAATTTATTGAATTCTATAATTCAACAATACTTAGTTTTGAACCATTATTTGATAATTGGAAAAATTTAATTGAACAATTTAAAACAAATAAAAAAATCGAAATATATCAATATGGTTTTGGTAGTTATGAAAGAGATGTACTCGTTGAAATGAATGATGTTGGAAATGCTGGTACAAGTATATTTCGAAAATTTTCTTCAGAAAATTCTACATTAATTCGAAAAATTCATTTATTAAATATTGTTGAAACAATGAGAAATATTATTGAAAATCGAACAAGCAATAAAATAATTGATATGATTAGTATTAATTGTGAAGGTTGTGAATTTGAAGTTATACCTGCATTAATATTAAATAATATGACATATTTTTTTCGCATTATACAATTTGCAACACATACTGGCTTTTTACCAGAATCATCATCTTGTATTTATTGTCAAATACAACAAGGATTAGAAAGAACACATCAACGTTTATATCATTATAGTAAATTATGGGAAGGATGGGTTATGAAAAATAAAACAATTTAAAAATAGAGTATTTATTTAATCATTGACTTTTATTGTTTTTAAAAGAATAGAAAATAAATAATATTTCTTATGCAGATTCTCTTTGAATACTACCAATGTCAACTATTCGAAATGCTTCAAGAAATTCATTAAAATCAATAACACCATTTTTATCTAAATCAATACTTTGTGCTAAATCCATAATTTGTTTTTCATCAAAATGTGAACCATTATGATTACCAAGAAAAACACAAACATCTGTAAATTCTTGCATTGATATAACACCTTGAAATAAATAAATAAAATATATAAGAAAAAAAAACAGATTGATTTTTAACCTGAATTATCTTGATCAATAGCTCGAAATACTGTTTCAAGTAAATCTTTATTACGATATATTGCTTGACAAAGACTTTGTCGTCTCTAGAAAATTCAAAGAGAAATAAAATAAATAAATATTTATTTTTACAGTTATTAAATTTGAATCTAAAGCACATTGTAATTCATGTGAACGAAAACTTGATTCATATAGAACCATTCCTTGAGAATCAATATCAACAAGACGTGATTTTAATGTTCGCCATGGTAATTTTAAATCAAGTACATGAGTTACTATATCACACCAATCATTAACTGCTATATGACCTAAATATAGAGAAAGGATTTAGTTTAATAACATCATATAGCACTAATTAACCTATAATTGATCATTATTTTGAGTATTGTCACGCAAAAAGAAAAGAACATGATTCTTACCGAGTTTTTTCGGATCTTTTAATAGAAATTCTTTCATAAGTAAACTTTGATTAGCACTAAATTTTTCCATTAAATTTCGAACAGCTTGTTCTTCAACATAAGATACTCTATATTGAAAAGAGAAAATAAAATATAAAATAATTTTATATTTAAATTAAACCTTTCCCATAAAGTTAATGGTTTAACTGTACTTTTTTGTTGACATAAATGGTATAATAGATAATGATTGATTTTTAGATATTTTAACATAAGCACCACGATTACTACCTACTGCATAATAATTAGACGCTGAAAAAATTGTTAATACCTATAGAATTCTTGAGGCTATACTAATGGTATTTAATAATCATAACGGTACAACTCAACCGAGATCACCATTAACCGTTGCACTGTCTTATGATAATGGAATGACATGGCCATATCATAGAGATGTTCAGATTCATGACGATGATGGTGCACACATTGGAGAATATTCTTATCCATCATTATTACAAACTTCATGGAGTAGCAGTGATGGCAACGATATTCATTTAGCATATACATATGACAGAGAAACTATTAAATACAGGGTGATCCATAAATAACCCGGCGATAAGAAATTCGAATATGTCCCTTATTACTCGACCAATCGAGCTGAAATTTTTACCAGTGATAGAGGCTTATCTAAAGTTTTTTTTCATACGAGAAACATCAACCAATACTCTTCCTAATTAATAAGATAACGATCAATGGGAATTTGTTGTTTGCCGGAAATGCTAGCAGAATTGTAGAAGATGAGTTGTATGCATTTCTAAGACTCTTTATTTCAGACAGTGATATTAAGAAGTCAAAAGAAAGTTCTTTTACGTAATAAACAGTGAATACAAACTGAGTTTATACAGCAGTTTAATTCAAATGTTCTAATTGATTATAAAAATACTCTCAGATCGTTTGGTAACATATTTTAGAACCCGTAGCAAGTGATAAATTCTTATTGATCGTTATCTTATTAGTTAGGAAGAGTATTGGTTGATGTTTCTCATATGAAAAAAAACTTTAGATAAGCCTCTATCACTGGTAAAAATTTCAGCTCGATTGGTCGAGTAATAAAGGATATATTCGAATCTCTTATCGCCGGGTTATTTATGGACCACCCTGTATGTTAGATTTAATGAAAATTGGGTTAAACAAGGGCATAGTAAATGACTTTTTTAATTGTTAAATTTAAATAAAATCGTTCAGAAAAGCTATTTGTGCCAACAATGGCCACTTTTCCCATTTACAGATTCTGTTTTCCTTTTCGTTCTTATTTCTATGAACGATGATTGCGCTTATTCAGTACAACGAAACATATCGTTGTATAATAGAGTATCCTTCACCTTATTCAAATCGTGACAATTGCGCACAAAGCGAAGAACAATGAGTGTGTCACATGTGTATCGCATTAGTGTTGTGTAACGTTACATCTACTTATATTCTGTTCGTTCTCTCTCTCTTCTCTTGACGTATATAAAGCGTGTCTCTTCTTTGTATTAAACATGATTTGGAGTCATGAAGTAGCTCTAAATAAATATCATATACCGAGAGTGGCGGTAAGCTGCTTCTCCATTTCATCACTCGTAACGAAAAGAATATTCCACCTATTCATCGCGACCAAAATTCGTTACAAGGTGTGCTCGCAAGTATCAGTTTCTTCTCCTTTCTTTCTTTGCTCTTTTTCATTGTATAGTCAAAAAAAAATTACATCTTTATATTTTCGTCAACCATCAGATATTTTATTCTTACCTTTAAACGAAAGTAATTTGATACTTGATGGCTTATCTTCTAGCAAAAAAGAACAGTAAAATCTTTAAGTAATTTGCTTATATTGAAATTAATAAAATACTTGATCATCAAATGCTTTAAGAAATTGAAATATTTGTGTTATCTCATTATTATAGATTTGTGTCTAATGCGCGCTTTTATCTTTACTACAAACAGGGCAAATGCCGTTCATCTTGTAAATCTCTTCGGGACTACTAACGTACCATACGTTATCTCTTCTGACATCGCACAACTCACAGATGATTATGATGTTCTTATAGTTCCTGGTGGAACTGCACGCCTTTACCAGAAACTTTTAGGCGAGAAGGGTATTGCATCCATTCGCGACTTTGTTGCCAATGGAGGTGGCTATTTGGGACTTTGTGCTGGTGCATATCTTGCTTCAGCAAATGACATCACCGGCACAAAGAATATCGGTATTGGATTACTTCCAGTTCGATACTCTCTTTATGGACATGGTGCAAACATTCGGGCAAATGTAACACTGACTGATGCTAGAACAAATGTCGTTTATAAGACAAGTTATCATAATGGCGCTGTCTACCAGTCCGATCAGCTGCCAAGTAACGTAACAACATTGGCAACGATCACTGATACTGACAGTTCAAATCCAAAGTTTCACGACTTTCTTGTCAACAAAGCCACCATCGTAACTGGTAGTTTTGGTAAAGGACGCGTCATCCTGTGCGGACCTCACATCGAAGTCAACATGAAATCCTATATGTTTTCTTTAATCACGGATGTTATCCGTCAGTCAGATGTAACAACTTCAACAGACTCATTTACATCGTAAGTAACATATCGCACTAAAACATATAAAGCATATTAATTTACTGCTAACTAGATTTGATGAAAGTTGGGTTAAACAAGGGCAATAAATGACTATGAATCTTAATTGTTGAATTTAAATAAAATCTTTCACGAATAATATTTCTTTCTTTAAAAAATAGTTGCTAAAAAACTCTATATTTGAACGAAGTATATCACGAAATTAGTTTACGATATTGTCCATGTTGGTATAAATGGTTTAAAATCCCATCTATCTGGATGACCAACATGTGATACTTGTTTATCAAAATCTGATTGACTCCAAATAAATGGTGGTTGTTGATCTGCTGTTGGACCAGCAATAGCAACAAGTGAAAAATGTTGCATCATTTCATAGCTAGTAATCTTTAAAGGAAAATTAACATTCGAACTGATCTACTTATAATCCTTACTTTAGCATCTGTAGCACCACCACAACGATGTCCTAATCCGTTTTCTGGATATGTTCCATTAATATCAGCAAGATCGACGTAGGTGAAGTTAGCCTCATATTCGAGTATTACCCGCTCATATTCACCCAGGTGAGTGTTCCAAGTGTTCCAATCAGTGTTCCAAGTAGAACTCGACGAGCTCTATCGAATGGTCACGGCAGATTTTCCATATACCAAACCATACCTGAGAAAATCCTAAAATACCGGATTTTTACTACGGAAAAATTGCATTTACTTAGTAAAACCCGCTCATATTCGTTCAGGTGGGTGTTCCAAGTGTTCCAATCAGTGTTTCAATTAGAACTCGACGAGCTCTATCGAATGATCACGGTGGATTTTGCATAACTCAAACCATACCTGAGAAAAACCCAAAATACCTGTAAAAAACACCTACAGATCGGGTAAAACCTGCTCATATTCGTCTAGGTAGGTGTTCCAAGTGTTCCAATCAGTGTTCCAAATAGAACTCGACGAGCTCTATCGAATGGTCACGGTGGATTTTCCATAACTCAAACCATACGTGAGAAAATCCTAAAATACCGGATTTTTACTGTATAAGTCAAACTAACTTAGTAAAACCCGCTCATATTCGTCCAGGTAGGTGTTCCAAGTGTTCCAATCAGCGTTCCAAGTAGAACTCGACCAGCTCTATCGAATGATCACGGTGGATTTTCCATAACTCAAACCATACCTGAGAAAATCCTAAAATACCTGTAAAAAAACGTCAGAGAAGTTAGCACCAGATTCGAGTTTTTTTGCAGAAGGATTCGTCTGTAAGTTTGTGCTGGCTCTCTTTTAGGTTGTGCTATATGCAGAATTTGATTCTGCATCGAATGGTGTTATTTTCAGATGGGGTCGCCGAAGGAAAACATGAAGTTTTACTCAAAATATTGATTTTTTTCAGCTTTTTTACAAGTTTTTACCGTCACGATTCTCTATAATACTTGTGCTGCGTCTAGAAATGGTTGTGCTGAACTCAGAATTAAATTCTCCGTCGAATGATACCATTTTCAAGGGTTGTTATCGGACAAAAAAAATCAGTCTGATACGGCCATGAAGCCATTAATAATCCCTGGTCAGAAATCTGGCCAAAATTTTTTGCCCGATAACAACACCTGAAAATAATATCATTCTATGCAGAATTTAATTCTGAGTTCAGCACAACCATTTCTAGACGCAGCACAAGTATTATAGCGAATCGTGACGATAAAAACCTTTGTAAAAAATCTGAAAAAATCAGTATTTCTAGTAGAACCTTATGTTTTCCTTCGGTTACCCCATCTGAAAATAGCACCATTCGACGTAGAATCAAATTCTGCATATAGCACAACCTAAAAGAGAGCCAGCACAAACATACAGGCGAATCCTTTCATAAAAGACTCGAATCCGGTGCTAACTTTACTTACGTATCAATTGTATATATCTTAAAATTTTCACATCAATCAAAAACTTGAATACAGAACATGATGAAACATATTTTCTTTCTTTTTTTTTAAATAATAATAATCATCTATATACATCATAATAATTTAATTCAGACACTCACTAAACTCAATCTCGACAAGAATCGAGTCTCTGGAGAAGTTATATAGATAACATCTGTTCAATGAAATAAATGATTTTATGAAAAGAGTAGACTTTTTTCCATAATTTCTGTGTCAAAATTGACATATATCAATATAGTATCTGATAAAACAATCATTCATATTTGAATATATTAATAAATCAAAAGCATATATTTATCATTTTGGAAAAAAAAATTTATGAAGTCACAAAGAATAATTCTAATATTAATTGTTTTAATTTGGAATGGAAAACTTGAAAGTATGTCTCCATATCCATTGAATATGTATCATACTGATTTCGATATAATTAATGAAGACAAAGATCGATATTGTATTTATTTATATACAATTAAAAATATTAATGAAAGTCATTTTATTCAACATCATTTTTATACATATTGTATACGATCGAATGATTATATCATACATGTCCAATTTGAAAATTGAATTCAATTGAAATTTCAACTTTCAATTGAAATTATTTTCTTCAATTGAAATTTCAACTTTCAATTGAAATTATTTTCTTCAATTGAAATTTCAATTTTCAATTTTCAATTTTCAGTTTTCAATTTTCAACTTTAGCTTCAATTGAAATTTCAATTTTCAACTTTAGTTTCAATTGAATTTTCAACTTTCAACTTTCAACTTTAGTTTCAATTGAAATTTCAATTTTCAATTTTCAATTTTCAACTTTAGCTTCAATTGAAATTTCAATTTTCAATTTTCAATTTTCAATTTTCAACTTTAGCTTCAATTGAAATTTCAATTTTCAATTTTCAATTTTCAATTTTAGCTTCAATTGAATTTTCAACTTTCAATTTTCAATTTTCAACTTGAGGGTGAGGGCGTCTCTTTGTGAACGGAGGGCATATTACCAAAGTGAGGGTGAGGGCGTCTCTTTGTGAACGGAGGGCATATTACCAAAGTGAGGGTGAGGGCGTCTCTTTGTGAACGGAGGGCATAGTACCAAAGTGAGGGTGAGGGCGTCTCTTTGTGAACGTAGAAAATTGAAAATTGAAAATTGAAAATTGAAAATTGAAAATTCAATTGAAACTAAAGTTGAAAATTGAAAGTTGAAAGTTGAAATTTCAATTGAAGCTAAAGTTGAAAATTGAAAATTGAAAGTTGAAAGTTGAAAACTGAAAATTGAAAATTGAAATTTCAATTGAAGCTAAAGTTGAAAGTGGAAAACTGAAAATTGAAAATTGAAAATTGAAATTTCAATTGAAACTAAAGTTGAAAGTTGAAAATTGAAAGTTGAAATTTCAATTGAAGTTAAAATTGAAAATTGAAAATTGAAATTTCAATTGAAACTAAAGTTGAAAATTGAAAATTGAAATTTCAATTGAAGCTAAAGTTGAAAGTGGAAAACTGAAAATTGAAAATTGAAAATTGAAATTTCAATTGAAACTAAAGTTGAAAGTTGAAAATTGAAAGTTGAAATTTCAATTGAAGCTAAAATTGAAAATTGAAAATTGAAATTTCAATTGAAGCTAAAGTTGAAAGTTGAAATTTCAATTGAAGCTAAAATTGAAAATTGAAAATTGAAATTTCAATTGAAACTAAAGTTGAAAATTGAAAATTGAAATTTCAATTGAAACTAAAGTTGAAAGTTGAAAATTGAAAATTGAAAATTCAATTGAAGCTAAAATTGAAAATTGAAAATTGAAATTTCAATTGAAACTAAAGTTGAAAATTGAAAATTGAAATTTCAATTGAAACTAAAGTTGAAAGTTGAAAATTGAAAGTTGAAAATTCAATTGAAGCTAAAATTGAAAATTGAAAATTGAAATTTCAATTGAAACTAAAGTTGAAAATTGAAAATTGAAAATTGAAAGTTGAAAGTTGAAATTTCAATTGAATTCAACTTTCAAATCGGACACTACTGTATATATGTTACAATGAAAAATATTGTCCATTTTTGTCATCATCTTTTCCACATTCCATTTTCTTATCAATCAATTCAACAATGTCTCTTCATTGTCATAAATTAGATGATTTATCTATTATTAATCATACAAAGAACATCATTTGGGAACATTTACAAAAAACAGTAGAAAAAAAATATCGTTCGGCTTGTCCAATATATAATCAATTACATCAGAATATATCTAAAAATTGTCATTCATATTCACAATTATATCAATGTGAAGATTCAATTAAATGCATTTCAAAACATCGTCTTCTTGATGGAATCATTGATTGTCCAAATGGAGATGATGAAAAATACACATCTAGTTGTTTATTAGAAAATGCTTCTCAACGATTTCAATGTTCAATAAATCAATCAATTGAATGTATTTCTCCACTTCTCATTGATAATAAAGAATATCAATGTGCGACCAAACTACCAAATAATTATCAAGAAAATCCAAATTTTTCTCCAGAAAAAACTGATGAAAAATCTCCAATTTCTTTTCAAACATTATGTGATGGATTTGAAGAACGATATCCAACATTAATGAATGATCAAACAAATGAAACTGATGAAACAAATTGTCATCAACATATTTGGCCATGTAATAATTCTTATACTTATTGTAATTATTTTTGGAATTGTCCAAATGGTCTTGATGAAATTAATTGTCCATTAATTGATGAAGATTATCCATTGAAACCTGTATGTAAATCTTGGCAATATACTTGTATATCACCAGTGAATTATACGCTTAAATGTTTGAATTTATCTCAAATAAATGATAATATTGTTGATTGTCTTGGTGGTTCAGATGAACGACATATTTGTCGAAAATTATCGAATGATCCATCGTTTCGATATCTTTGTAGTGATGAAAAGAAATGTATTTCAACTTTAACTTTATGTGATTTAACATTTAACTGTCTCAATGAAGAAGATGAAAAACTTTGTTCAAAAATTAATCAACCTGAAGATCAAATTGAAAATGATGAAACATTTATTTGTACAAGATCAGAAAAAAATCGAAAACATTTTACAAAAAATCTCTGTAATCTTGATGAAACAGACAAACCAACAATCGTCTATTTTTCACTTGATTCAAGTGCATCCTATCCTCCTTCATCTTTGAAAATAAATTCAACTATTATCAAAACATCAAATAATATTTACAAACGATCATTCGAAGAAAATTTGCCAGATGAATATACGACTCTATATCGTCGTCTTTGTAATCGTGGAATTCCGATTCGTGTTAAAGGAGAAAGATATCAATCAAAAAACCTTCGATGTTTATGTCCACCAAATTACTATGGTTCTCGTTGTCAATATGAAAATCAACGAATTGCTTTAACTATTCAATTTCAAGCAAATGTTCAATGGCGTGTAGTATTTAGTTTCATGATTAGTTTAATTGATAATGATCAAATTATTCATAGTCATGAACAACTTAATTATCTCTCAATGCAAAATTGTAAAGCTAAATATCATCTTTATCTATTGTATAAATCACGTGCAAAAAATCAAACAAAAAACTATTCAATTCAAATCGATGCATTTATTGCCAATACATTAGAATATCGAGGTAGTTGGTATTATCCAATTCATTTTTCATTTTTACCTGTTCATCGTATAGCAATTCAATTAAATATTCCAATTACATCTAAAAAACAAAACTGTTTCTTAAACTGTGGAAATCATGGATCATGTATTCAATATGAAAATAGTCCAATACATTTTTGTCGTTGTCATTCGAATTGGAAAGGTTTAAAATGTGATATTCCATATGAATGTCAATGTTCACCGGATTCATTATGTATTGGATCATCAAATATATGTTTATGTCCTCTATATAAATTTGGTAGTCGATGTTATCTTCAAAGATCTGTATGTCATCCAACATCATCATCATTATGCGAAAATAATGGAATATGTGTTCCAATAGATATAAGATTAGCTCAATCGGAAAAAGATTTTCAATGTGTTTGTCCTCTTGGTTTTTCTGGTAAATTTTGTCAAAATGAAGATACACGCGTTGAATTAATATTAAATAAAGAAATAATTGGTAATTCAATGTCACTTTTTGTTCATTTTATTACTGCAAATGGTAAAAATCATCCTAAAACTATGTCAATGTTAAATAAAATTAATTTTGATCAAACAAATATAATTTTTCATACAACCATTGAATTTCATCTTATCTTTGTTGAAATTTTTAAACGATATTATCTCGTTTATCTTCATAATAAATATCAATTAATAAATAAACTTATTATTGAATTAACATCATCTTATCAATGTTTACATATTAATGAATTATTTAATCAAACAATTATTAATTTTCATCCACTTCGACGTGCAAAATATTATCATTTACCTTGTCAAGAAAATTATCAATTATTATGTTTTCATGATTCAGATACTTTTATGTGTTTATGTAATTTAGATCATCATGCAAATTGTTTTAATTTTAATCTTAATTTAAAATATGATTGTCAAGGTAATAATTATTGTTTAAATGAAGCTCAATGTTTTCAAGATTTATCACAATGTCCAACGATGAGTGTATGTGTATGTTCAGAATGTTTCTATGGAACATTATGTCAATTTTCAACTGAAACAATTCGTCTATCATTAGATGCAATTTTAGGTTATCATATTCGACCTCAAATGCCATTTTCTCAACAATCAACAGTAATAAAAGTGACCACCATTCTAATTACATTTATGTATGTATTAGGTGTTCTTAGTGGGTTACTTTTAATGTTAACTTTTCTTCCAAAGAAATCACGAGAAATTGGTTGTGGAATATATCTTTTATCGATATCAATCATTAATTTAATGGTCATGCATGTATTCATTTTAAAATTTATCTTTTTGTTATTGATTCAAATGGGAAAAATAAATCAACAATGGTTATTAGAAGGCAATTGCATATTCATGGATTTTCTTCTTCGTATTCTATTGAATATTATAGAATGGTTAAGTGCTTGTATTGCTATCGAACGAACAATAGCAGTAATTCGAGGAACGAAGTTCAATAAAAAAAGAAGTCGACAAGTAAGTTAAATTGAATTGATTTCTTTTTTTTTGTCTTTAAAACTAAATACTAATCTAATAGATATCAAAATGGATCATAATCATAACGATTATTCTATGTATAACAACAGGACTTATCGATCCTCTTAATCGACGTTTAGTTATAGATCATCAAGATAATAGAATTTGGTGTATCGTTAATTATGAATCCAATCCAATATTACAACAAATTGATTCAATATTAATTTTCTTACATTTATTAATTCCATTTTTAATTAATTTAATTTCATCAATATTAATTATTATTCTAGCTGCTCGTGTTCGATCAATAGCACGAAAAGAAAATTTTTTTAAACATTTTCGTAAACAAATTAAACAACATTATCATCTTCTTATTTCATCATGTCTATTAATAATTCTTGCTTTACCTCGTTTAATTATTCCTTTAATATATAAATGTATTAAATCATCAGATAAACCATGGTTTGCATTATCTGATTATTTCATTTCATTTATGTTACCTATTTTGATTTTTTTCATTTTTGTTTTACCTTCAAAGAATTATAAAAAACATTTACAAGAGATTTGTCATCGACGACATTGATGAACTTATACAAACTAATTTTCTTTTATTATCATAATCGAAATGAATAATAATAATAATAACAAAAAAAAGAAAACAAAATCAACGTAAACAAGTGAGATATGTTAAGTATTGACTACATTAGCTGAATGACAAGCATTTTCATAAGCAGCTCGATAGGTGAAACGATGAGGTCTTGTTGCTGTTATTGTTGGATAATATAATTAAACAATAACTTCAATCGGTTGTCTTTTAAATAAAACTAATTGACGAATATATTTTTCTTGTGTATTTCATGCACCTCGATTGACATGACAACTTTGTGGGAAAATATTGTACATTTTTCGACCAGTTCCACCTAATTGTTTACCGATAATATGATCAACATCATCCGATTGTTTTCCCATTGCTCGTGCATATCTACGAACCATACCATTTTTTATGCTTTTAACGATAATAACTAGATTTAATAGAGAAAAACATATTAACGTTGTGAAAAAAAAATCTTCAATACAGACTTTGATTTAGAAACAATCTAAGTATATACTAAATATTTTTAATTAATCTCATAAGTATCTATCGAAATCAATTTACTTTAGAAATTACCGTTTAGTTTATGTCGATCATTTCAATCGACTGTGATATATATATATATCTTCATCAAACAAAGAACCAGAGAGACAGAATGAGAAAGAAAAATAAAAGTGGGCAATACCCAGTGTAACGAATATCTGTTTAGTTGTTGTTGTTTAACGTGATTAGATGAGAAATGAGGAGAAGTCGCATCAGTAAGAAGATATTGTTACAATATTTAGTTTATTAGAACAAAGTTGAACATACCACGATGAGTAAATAAAACATACATGAACACAAGACGAATAGATGGAGGAGAGAAGAATCGATCAGTGAGAAACACTCCGTGAGATGGAAGAGAAGGAATGAATCTGATTCTCTCTCTTTGCTTGTTCCTTTTATACCTGAGTTATCCAATTAATTAAGAATCTATTCTCTTACTCTTGAGATTTTGTTACATCTGATGGTCTGCAATATTCAAATTAATATCATTCGCTTAATTAATCTAGACCTTTCAATTCCCTCGAAATCAGGGTTGTGTGATGATGAGCCGAGATTAATTCTCAACTTTTTAATCTCGAAATGATGACCCGAGATAAATCTCAAATAATGTCTACGAGGTTTCATGAATAACGACCCCATCTCTATTGGCACACCCAGCAGATTAATGGACGGGTGTTGAGGGTGAGGGTGAGGCTTGTATAAAGAACTACCACGATCCGGATTTCCCCTCTTTGAATTCCACTGGTGTGTACCATGACGGGCGTTACCATAGTTGCAGACCAACAATTTATAGTTGTAGACGGTTGTACTCATTGAATAAATTGAACGATTGGATATTATTTAATATGAATTTGTTGTTAATAGTGTGCCAAGAACAAACAAATCGAAGAATTAAGAAGATGATCAATGAAGCAGAATGAATTAATGAAGAAAGAAAAGAAACACTCAATGATAGAGAGAAGTTCATTCAGAACGAGCAAAATTAATGAAG
>Ga0209935_1003456_pt1 | contig 16291 bp, 14 predicted proteins | sample ThiBio_1000_plan_2_FD_183958 | JGI IMG/M metagenome (GOLD analysis project Ga0209935, IMG submission 183958) | Wastewater bioreactor microbial communities from Cape Town, South Africa - Thiocy_cont_1000_plan (SPAdes) | ecosystem: Engineered > Bioreactor > Thiocyanate-remediating >... | reverse complement strand
GTAAAAAGAAGAAGGGTACAACACGCGCTGTTCCCGAGTGGTCCCCCACCTCAGTACTGAACGCGCCTGACGAGGTTTAACTTCGCTGTTCGGATGGGGAGCGGTGCATTCCTCGTAGTATGGTCGGCATGCCGCCGAGCAAGGAGATCATCATCAAATAGCTCTCGCTCTCGATCAAGGCGCCAACATCGAGTGGCACAACGCGAGCTGCAAGGCCAATGCGCCTCTTCACGTTGCTCGACTGCTTCTCGATCGAGGCGCCAACGTCGATGATGCACATCCCCACAATGACACGCCACCCCATCTGACGTCTCGTTGCGGTCATCACCAATGCGCCGAACTTCTGATCGACCATCGAGCTGACAAATCAATCACCAATGTACGCACATCAACGTGCAACCGGTAATGGCCGTTATCGCTGCTCAAAGGAGCTGTACAGTTATGAGAGTTATTATTGTTATTGCGATGGATTCCGAGTTCGATGTACGGGCGTATCGTCGTGGTGCTAGTACATACAGTCCAACTTCTTCTCAACTCAACGAATACCCATCCATCGACCCATCGATCTATCCATCGATCCATCGATCTATCCATCGATCCATCGATCTATCCATCGATCCATCCACTCATCGATCTACAAAAACACGCACAAATCAACAATTCAAGAACGAGAACAACAACCACAACAACTCTCGTGGCATGGCTCCAATCAACGAGCTCCTCTCAAGAGCATAAATCTCCATCAACACTCGAATCGCTTGTCGATGCTCGTCCGATGCAAGAAAGTGAGTGTCGTGCCTCCATACACCATACGCTTGCAGCTCTGCCACGCGACTCTCGCTCAGCATCTCGTTCATCTCGGCCGACAACTTGGATTGCACCAACCGCACAATGTCACCGCTGAGTGGCTGATCGATCAGTGTTCCAGGAGCATGGTAGTACAGCAACAGTTTGGTGACTTTGGTGTCATTGCTCAATGCTGCTTCCATCGTCGTGCTCGAGCGCCACAACGAGAGTGCCGCCGCATCCGCACGAGCCGACAAGAGCTCCAACACCAACTCCTTGCTGTGTCGTGATGCACCAACGTGCAGTGCCGTGAATCCTCCATCCATTCGAGCATTGACATTGGCATTGAGAGCAATCAACCGTCGCACTCGCACGGCATCGCCATCGTGAGCCGCAGCGATCAATGGAGTCTGGAGCCACTGGTTGCGCGCCTCGAGATCGGCCTTGCACGACACAAGCAGTTGCATCATCTCACTCGAGCGGCATGCAAAGAGTGCTGTCGCTCGTGTATCACTGTCACTCGTCGCCAAGAGCTCTTGGCCGTTGTCAAGTCGAACATCTGGATCGAGTCCAAGCTCCAATAGTCGTCGAACAACAGCAAGTAACTCGAGCTCGACCGATGAATGAAGCAGCCATGCCGCAAGTGATGGATGATGCTTGATCATCTCAACGCTCACGAGAGTCACGAGCCACTCGGCAATGTCACAAGCACTCGTTGGAGTCACGTCATCATCTTGTCGGTGATTGAGTGCTCTCATGCGATGAACAATCTCGTCGTCAAGTGTCGCTGCTGCTGCCGCCACTGGAGGGCCAGTGTCTGATGCTCGTGCTCCATGCGATGCCTGCAAGATATCGATAATGTTGGAGACACTAGGTACGCCACTATCAATGCGACGAGGTTCGATTCGGAGACTACGCGAGCATGCATCCATCTCGCTCAAGTCCAAGAGTTCAATCAAGTGGTGGAGGTCTTGCGTGGCGGGATCGAGGTCGAGATTGCTCAGGTCCCTCGCGCCTCGTTCGAAAATCTCGGTGAGAATCGAGAATCGCCTCTCACACTTGAGCCAGTTGATCGCCGGTGGCTCCAAGAGATCAGGAGCTCCTTCTTCGAGAAATGTGAGATCAGTCAGAGAGAGCCCAAGGAACGGAATCGCTGCTCCTGTGGCTGATCTTGTCGCGTCTCGAAGAGCAGAATAACCGCGCTCGCTTGTGGTGATCGCTTCAACGGCCGAACATCGTTGATGGCGCTCAAAGTCGAGGGACTGCACAACGGCAACCAGCAACGATTGTACGAGCGCGCGTGAGACCGAATCGCCTGACAAGCCTCAAATCATAATTCGTATACCAACGATTGAAACGTACATTTCGAAGCAGCTTGCATCGGTAGATCGCTGTTCGTCCCAAGCCCGACGCGATGGCATGGCAATCATGAAAGTTGTTGAGCTCTCTCAGCTCCTGGAGCGCACACATACACACATATCATGGTTGAGTTTGTCACTGAGTCTCCCTCACACACTCTCGCAAACGATACGTACCACAAGCACATCAACAAACTTGGCATACAGCAACGCTCGATCATTGAAGCTCGTTGCTCGAAGAATCGAGCCCCCAGCGAACGAGAATGTTCGATTGAATCGTTGAATCAGTTGCATGAGATGCGGCGAGTTCTTCTGTCTCGAGGGTCTGCTCCATGAGAGATTCACAAACTCTCCAGGCATCAAACGAGCAAAGATACGAGCAGTATCACGTGTGAGCTGTCGAGCAATGGCTCGTGCGCTCATGCACTTGATTGCTTCGATCGCTTCGGCTTGAGAGCTACACGGAGCGTTCGAGCTTGGTACAGTGGGTTCTGGAACCGCCTCTCGATCTCGATCTCGGCCTCGGTGCTGTTTCGATCAATGCGCCATTCCATACATTTAGAAACTCAGGCATAGATCGTATGTATGGCGAGTAGCATTGGTGATTGCAGCGGCAAATACATACAAGCCAAGATCGAATGGCCTGGATCATCATCGTCATCAACGACGACGACTGATGATTCGATGCGATGGCAGATACTTGTTCGATTCGTGCGAGAAGCCGATCCATTTCAACCATCAAGTCCGTATCATCGGCATCGCACAAGTCGTTGTTGAATGGATACTCGCTCGTCCATAGTTTGAGGAGATTCAAGGTTCTGATGGATGATTGCTTGTCAGTATGTGTCTGTCAAGTTCAATGCACGTTCTTATGTGTGCTTGATAGATTGGTCGACTGGCAAATCGTAATATGACACCAATCTCTCGCTCTCTCACACATATGGCTGCCTTACCTCAATACGACAGGAGTAAACTGAGAGGGACTCGAGTCGAAGAACGAGTGAGCGCCGTCGAACTCGTCATGTATCGTGCGAATGAGCGTCGAGGCCTTGTCGCAGATGGTGCGATACACCATCAACAAGCAGCGAGGTAGATTGGTCGGCGTTCTCGCTGCTACATTCACATGAGTGGTTTCGAAGATGAAACAACCAGAGAGTGAGATACAGGTCGTTCGTTAGATTCGCTCGCGAGGTCGCGTACGAGTTGGAGATAGGACAACGCGAACGATGGCGCCAAGCGATGCCACTCGCTTGATACTCACGTCGTGCGAGAGGTCGTCCTCATCGACCGAGCATACGCCTTGCCAAAAGTACTCTTGAATCTCGCGCTCCGAACGCAGTGGCAAACATGAGTCATCAGGCGAGGTCATGGTTCAGCAATGGTCATCAGTGATTGTTGCACGAGACACTCGTGTGGTTGATACGTGGTGTGAGAGCGAGAGCGCCAACAACAGCAACAAACTCATGATCGGCATCGGCAGAGATTGGAGAAGTGGCACCACACAGGAGTCTTCCTCTCGCTCTCGGCTGTGATGGTTTGGATTGGTGGCCGTGTGTTTATGATGAGCACAAGCTCCAACACCACAAGTGCGTGTATGAGACGAGAGGCTACGATCAATGCAACGAGCTCTGAGAGAGTGGCGCCATCAACATGATCAAAGGAACGAGAAGATCTCGAACAAGAGCTCGTTCGGAATCATCGACATTGCCGACCGCTCATCGACCAGCGATCGAATCATCGTCATCGTCGAGACCGCTTGCTTCATCCATGATGGTGCATATCGATGGAGAGCTGGCCGCCATACGAACGTGTCGGCAAGCCATTGGTTGGCTCCAATCACATGCACTCGATTGCCTGCCGAGAAGGCGATGAGACCTCGATGCTCGTCGAATGCAACGGCCAATGGAGTCTCGATGCCACAAGCGAAGGATGAGATGTGATGGCCTTCGTGAGTGAATGCTTGCAGTCGATTGCAGCGATCGCCTACGATGATTCGGCCTTGGTTGTCGACGCACACTCCATGAAGGTGCGTGAACTGGCATGCTCGATTGGCTTTGGAGCCGAACTCGAACAAGAACGAGCCATCGATCAATGACAACACTTGCACTCGATTGTTGAGGGTATCGGTGACGATGATTCGATGTCGGTCATGATCGATCGCAATGCCCCCGTTGGAAAGCTGAACTCGCCAGGTTGAGTTCCTTTCTTGCCGATTGAGAACAAGAACGAGAGATCGATCGACGACAAGAACACCAATCGAGCGTTGCCGGTATAGACGATGACGATGCGACGATGATGCTTGTCGATCGCGATGCCGTGATACCAGTGAAACTCGAGATCTCCTGATCCACGATGGCCGACGCACGACAAGAACGATTGCTCGCTCAATGACCATGATTGTACTCGAGCATTGGCTCTATCGGTGATGAGGATGCGGTCATGATCGCCCTCAGGAGCCCGGAACTGGCCTGGTTGGTTGCCTTTCTCGCCGAACTTGGACACGAACGAGCCACCATCGTCGCCATCATCACACAAGAATACTTGTCTCGACTGTTTTGGCAATCAACGACGAGCAAGAGACCTCGATGATGGTCGAACGACAAGCCTTGAGGCTGGTTGAACACGCCATCGGCATCGCTTCGTTGCTTGGCGACAAAGATAAATGTTCCAAACTCCAAACAGTTAACTGCAAACCAAGAGATGATGGAGATATGAAGCTCACACGAGGCACACGAGAGAGAGAGAGACACCAACCGATGAAGGAACAACCAATCAATAAATCAAGGAAGGAACAACGAAGAACAGCTCCTCCCTTCCCACCACCCAAGCACTCGCACGAGCCTCTTCTTCGTGATGATTCTTGGATGACCGATGCACGATGATGATGAACGATGTACGATGCACGACGATGATGGGTGATGCTGAACGATGCACACGATGAACAACGAACGATCCAACGCCGGAGCTCGAGGCGCTGACCTGTGTTGCCGTGGCATCGGACTCGGTGCGGCGATTGTTCCTTCGTGTTGTTGCTCCGCTGCTCCAACCATGATAGCTGAGAAGCTCGCTCGAGCTCGAGTCGCTGGCGGAGGCGCTCGACTCTCTCTCGACAACGTGTGGTATCGCAAGTCCAAGTATCGCGTGAGATCCACTGCAAACTTCACAAGAAGGTCGGAAGAATTGCCGCTGCTGCCGTCACCCAGGGCAACCTGCACCACCATCCTCCGGCGCATGGCCGAGCGAGGAGAGGCGCAAGCACACCACACAAGATCACGATGGTTTATAAGTGTGGAGGTTGCCGCTACCCCTTCGCACGCACGCAGCGCTCTTCGGTTCGTCGCCCCGGTCTGCCCTTTCCATCTCTGTTGCTTGTTGTGCTTGTCTCTCTGCAATGTCGTGCAACCGTGGTTGTACACCCATGCGACCCGGTGCTCGAGCTCGGTGCACTCGCCCAACGCGACAACCAACACGGCAGCGCGTTCCGCGGCCTCGCGGACCAAACGGGTGAAAATCTCGCTGCGCCACGGCGCGAATAAAAGGCGCCACGCCTCGACGCGCAAGCTCCATCCCTTCCCCACCCACCGCCGAAGGTGCGCTTTGTTCCGTGTTCGTGGAAGGCCGTTCCCACCCTACGCGGCATCTCGCTCCCTCGACCGGCGCTCTCTCTCTCTCTCTCGCTCGCTGCATAGTGCATGTTGTGCGTGTAGTTGGTGCCGTGCTGTGTACAGTGTGCTCGTTGGTGTCTCTCTCTCACCCTCTCTTTCTCTCTTTCAAGAGTTACTGCCCACTCGCGGTCAAAGCACGATGTTGAACGACGGTGGCGTGGGTACTCCCTCGTCCTCGTGGTTTTCGTCTGCTTCCTCGTATCATCTCGCGATGGCGGCAGATTCTGCCAATACCGCTGCCTCTACTCTTGGAAGCCTGGCCGGATCCGAGCTCGCCTCATCGTCATTGTCGTCGGCATTGTCGTCGTCTGGCAAGATCTGCTTGCCTGCCATCTCCGTGGCTGACCACCACCACCAACAGCAATCGACCTCGTACCACCATCTCGCCCACTGCAAGCCGTTTCAACGACGCCACTCGCCACCGAGCAGCGTGCCATCCGATTTCTCGATGCCAAACGCAATGTTGTCTTTGTCGTCCGCCATGTCGATGATCTCTCCATCCAGCGCTTCGACGGCCGACATCAAGCTCCGCCACAAGTCTGCAGCCACAATGAGCAGCTTTTCTCGAGTCCTCTCTGTTGAGGCCCTCGATTCTTATGCCACCGTTGCCGCCGCCGCTGCTGCTGCCGCTACTGGCCTCGCGACAACCTTGCACCCGACCGCCACTCTTGTCGTTTCGACCGCGACACCCGTTCCAGACTCCAGCTTTCCTTCAGGCTCCGTGACCTTTGTGTGCCAATGGGAGGCTTGCTTCCTTGAGTTCTCGACTCACGAGAATCTCTGCAGCCACGTTGCTCTGGACCACGTTGCCAAGCAGAAGCGTACCAATCGTGCCGAGCGCACGAGCGGTTATCCGTGCCGCTGGACCGACTGTCCTCGTGGCGGTCTGCCGTTCAAGGGCGTGTACAACCTCCAGCACCATATTCGCTACCTTCACACCAAGGAGCGACCGCATGCGTGCAACATCACACCTTGCAGGAGCCGCTTTGCACAAGCTTCCGACTTGCGCGAGCACTTGCGATTGATCCACGGCAGGCCTGCGCTTCCGCCCTCTCGCATCCGCACGCCAAGACTCTCGCCGCGGCGTTCGTCCTCGTCTCCCAACGCCGCTTCGTATTCCGATCCGCTCTCTCCCGAATCGCAACACGCCGCCCTGCAGAGCCCACCATTGTACGACTCTGATCACGTTCAAAAGCCTCGAGCCTCGGGTGCGCGTCACAATCACAGTGAATCGTCCGTGATCGCCACTGCCACTACTACCGCCGCCACCACTACCACCATCAACCAGTCTGGTTGTGCTGATTGTGTGTCTCCCAACTCTTGGGCTGATCGTCGAGAGTCGGTAGCCTCGGCACTTCCTCCGTTGCTTCTTCCGACCAGCAACAGCTCCAACGACGTCGCGTTGATGGAGCCTTACTTTATTCCAGCTGCAGCCGGCACTGGGCCCTACGCGCCCTCGTGTGCGTTCTACCTGCGCTCGCCACCTCCTACGACTCCTGCGCTTCCACCGATTCAAGCGCCGGCACTACAGAGCTACTACGTTCAACAACAGTGGCAATGTTCATCGCACGAATCCTCGTCCCATGCCTCGTGCTAGGCAACCTCGAGCCCTCGTTGTGAATCGATACCCTATTCTTCTCCTCTCTTCTCTCTTCTCTCTTGCATGCGATGATTGTATCTATTATCCTGGTTAATATCATGGCATCGGGCAAGGCTTCATCCCCTCAAGGAGGGTACTTGAAACTCTTTTTGTCTCGTGTCTGTCTGTCTGAAGCCATACCCCACTGAAACCTACCCTGTTGCTGTTCCGGGCCTGATGCTGCTGCCGCTGCGGCCTGATGCTGGTGTTTAGCGGCGCAGGCCAAGCTGCTTGGCGCCGTTGGTTCTAGCTGGCGTAGACACCTCAGGCACAAAAGAGACGATATAAGGACCTTTCAATCGATGCAAACAGGCTTCTAGAATCCCTTGTACGCGTGTCCGAGCTACCCAGCCCATTTTGAAGGAAGACGACTGTGCGGAAAGCCATACCAAGACAGGTTGCGGTAGCAGCCATCGCCTGCATGACCGCCACAAGAGAGATAACGGCAGGCTGCGGAAGTAACTATCACCTCTACCGACAGAGCGGCAATATCGCTGTACACTGCACGCTCGAGTCACCAAGCAGCACTTCAGTGCCCTGGCGCAAGGATAATATATCCGTTTACTCGGCCATAGATTGTGACGCCGCACACGAGGTGCGCACGCAACGAGTCAACAAGCAAGCGACAGCCTCCACAGGAGGTCAAGCTTTGAGCAATGTACAACAAGTGATTGCGCACAACAGTCGCAGCAGCAACGTCACAGGGCATCATGTATGGCTCGCCAGATTCTGAGGTGCGCTGATCAATCGTTCTTGGATGCCGAAAGAACGAGCAAGTAACTCGAGAGCCACACAACGTGCCTACTCAAGCGCATGAGGAGATAGGCAGGAGGATAGTTGCTAAAGTGTGCACCGAGTGCATAGAGGAGCGAGGCAATCATCTCGAGCAACGATGCGGCCAGATACAGAACATTCTGGACCAGCCAGTTGCGGTCGATGGGCGGGAACTCGTGTTGGAGGTCGACGAGCACTTGGTGTACGGTCTGGCCTTCGTTCTTGTCCGAGCCGGCAGGAGCAACATCACTCTGAAGCACGAGAGCGTTGTAGGCGTGTACACGAGGGTCCATGACACGACGGAAGGCCGGTGGTACGAGCGCCAGGAGCATCATGCCCACATATCCGGTTGGCAGCTGCGGTGAGAACGGCACGGATTCGAGAGTCTGATAACGCTTCGCCGCAAACGTATGGTGATCGGCATGGCGCTATCATTGCGAGAATATATCAGAGGTTGGTTCGGTCTCTGCGACAGCTGGACAGGAAATGGCGAGCACTCGAGGGACGCGGAGAGAGTGAGAGAGAGAGAGATGGGTGGGAGCTTATTCACGTACTGGAAGGTTCAAGGTGAGCGAGCTCGTGATGACCGATGCCGAGTTCCACGAGTGGTGCGGGTTGACTCGCTCGTACTTGCCGGGTGCGGTCTGCTTGCGCTGGAGGCCGTAGTGCTCGATAAAGTTGACAATCTCGAGTAGCGAGACGGCGAAGAGCGATTGCAGCAAGAAGAAGATGCTGGATCGGGGACCGTAGAGAGTAGTGGCCATTGCGAGGAGCATCAAGGGCAGAGCAGCGAACCACAGCATTTGGTTTTGGACCGATAGGACGGGAAGTCCGGCGTCGCGCAGGCGCTTGCACTCAAGATGCCACGCGCTCTGGAACGACTGCACGATACTGCGTGGCACAAATTGGTACACGTTCTCACCGAGCCGGGCCGTTGCGGGATCTTCTGGCGTCGCGACGCGCTTGTGGTGGCCCATCAGATGCTCGATGAAAAAGTGCATGTAGCAAACGTGGAGAAGAATGAACTTGGCGAGGAACTGCTCGAACTTGGAGTGCTTGTGCATCAGCTCGTGGCTGACCGTGATTCCAAGCCTGCCATCATCGCAGCAGATAATTCAATGTTAGCGCCAGACAGAACCGAGCAACGATCGGTGGTGCAAGCTGATCCTGCACCGAGCCGCAAGCACGGAGAGCGTGCGGAGAGAGAGGAACAGGAGCGGGCGCGTGCATGATGGATGATGAGGATAGATTCGCGTGCACCACCAACGTACCCTCCAGTGCACACGCTCACCGCCAGCGCCAATCCCGGGAGCTCCCACAACGCGCACTCGGGCGCAATGGTACATCCAAGCAACACCAAGCCACATTGTAGCGGAGCCCAAGCATACGTGATGGCGCGGAAGACGCGCGCTTGCTCGAGCACTCGACGATCCTCGGCCGTGGGATTGGTGTGGTCGGCAGGGATCACAATGTCGAGAATGGGAACCACGGCGTACATCACCAAGGGCGTCATCAGCAGCCATAGGCCGCGCATGTACATGCCCAACAGCGTCACGAGCGGAGGAATGAACAACATCAAATATCGGTATGGCGAGAACATGGTCGCGCTAACAGCCTTGGTGGCGAGCGAGCGATCATCAGCTGCCACGTGGCCGGTGGGCGCCGCCACAGTGCTCATGCTGGAACGGGACCAATGCGGAGAACAACAGTAGGATAGGGCGAAAAAACACGCACACACAAGCAATCAACAAACCAGAACAACCAAACCACCAAACGAAGGACAGACTGTAAACGTGTCAGGACCGCGTGCGCACTCGAACGAGAGAGACGGAGGAGCAGCACGCAGGAGAGGGGAGAAGAACTACAGCACAAGTGAACGTGCAGGCCTGCCTTTGTGTGCTTGGTCGGCTGTGGTGCGAAAGCTGCTCGTCGATGATTGGTCAACGGGCTCCGGGGTACTGCAAACTTCAAGCATTTTGATTGGTTCGGGCGAATTAAGGTTGAGGGCGCCCCGGCTTCACGCTCTTCTGCTTTTTTGCATAAGCTCGCTCCTCCTTTCGTTCCCTTGTTCCCTCGCCAACCACAACGAACACACACACACACACACACACACACACACACACACACACACACACACACACACACACACACACACACACACACACACATTTGTTGCGCGAGAGCACGCTCGCCGTCGCCGTGCTGTCGGCCTACGGCCGCGAATCTTGGGAGAGCACGCTGGCGCTCGTCGCCAAGACCGCCGGCTCGATCGAGGTCTCGGCCGACCGTGTCAAGGCCTCCGAGAACGCCGAGGCCAACGTCGCCAACTACGCCGCCTTCCTCCCCAAGGCCGTCGAGCTCGTGTGCTCGACGCTGCTGGCCGACGGCGTTCCGCTGCGTATCGCGCAAGTCGTGTCGCTGCTCGAGGACGCCGTGGCGCGCAATCCGCTGCCGTCGCCGCGCCCGAGCTCCTCTCCCGACAGCTCGTTCACCACCGGCGATTCGAGCTCGTCGCCTCGCCTGGTCTCGGGCTCGTCGGGCGATCACACCACCACCACTACCATCATCACCACCACTACCGCCACCACCACCACCACCGCCACCACTACCAGTGGTGGCGGAGGCGTCGTGGAAGCCACCAACGTCGTCGCTGGCTACTTGTTCCTGCACATTGTAGTGCCGTCTCTCAGCTCGGCGGCCGCCAACGCCAAGCACGTCGAGGACCGCAAGAAGCTCACGCTACTGTGCCGCATGCTGCAGCAGCTCGCGTCGGCGCCGTCCTTGCAGCAGCTCTCGGTCTCGGGCATGCGTGACGTAACGCTCGACCGCGTGCACCGCGACTGCTGGCTGCGCGTGCAGTCGTTCGCTTCCTCGGCGCTCGAGGCTCCGCCCGACGTCGGCAAGGCCAGTAGAGCCTCGTCGACCGGCTCGGCCGGCACCTTGTCCGTCCTCTCACGCGTCTCCAAGGCTCACGCGCCGGCCTCCAAGAAATCTGGCGCCGAGCTCTCCGAGGAGGACCGCAATCATATCCCGGCCAAGGTGCATGGCTCGGACTCGGTCTTCACGCTGTGGTCCTTCTGCGCCAACCACCGCACCAAGCTCGTCGATCTCATCAGCGAGCTCGAGCCAATCGAGCGCATCGACGTGCAGGCTGCCGACCTCGCCGCGCTCCTCGACGACATTCTCTCGGTCGACTCGGACCCGCGCCCGGACTTTAAGGCGCGCGACTTGATCGCCAGCACGATGGGCAAGGTGCTTGCCAACAACATGTCGCTCCTGTGGCAGAGCGAGGCGCCTCTGAGCCTCGAGAGTGGCGTCTCTGCCTCGAGTCTGTCATCCTCCGATACGCTCGATGACTGCAGCTCGCCCAAGGAGCGATCTCGCACGCCAGCAAACGAGGACTACGGAGCCGACGACGAAGACGATCCTGCGATCGGCGACCGCCTGCCCTCCAACGACCGTAGTGCCTCCTCGGGCTACGATACCGTCAGCCAATGCGCCTCGTGGACGCCCGAGGAGCTGGCATCCAACTTAGTGCCGTTCATCGGCGAGGAGCAGGCCAAGCTCTTTGCGCAGCACCGCATCCAAGGCGTGGACTTTTGCTCGCTCTCGCGCGCCGACCTCTCGTACCTCGGCATCTCGCAACTCGGACTCTTCAAAGCCATCGAGCGTGCACAAGCTCAATGGCATAATCGACTACCGCTGTCTTGATGTGACCTGTCCCTTGTATCTCTCGCCTCTCCTTCCCAGCACCGATATCCCCGAAAGCGGCATGAACAAGTATATGCTATGCTTCAGTTAACGGCCCCAGCTCCCGCCCCAAGTCGTCGCCGCTGTTGCTCTGCCGCCTCCAAGGATGTCTCAAAGCGTCCTGCGATCGCCACAAAAATCGTCGCTATCGATCGCCGCCAAGAAAAAGTTGTCGCGTATTCTATACGTTAGCTTGTTAGGCTCCCCATGAGCGTGTGGTTGCATTTGGCGCAAGGTGGCCCAAGGGATTAGTGCCCGTGTTGTTGCTGTTGTGCGCTTTGCTTTGCCGTATTGCTCCTCTCCTCTCGCCCGCGTGTCGCGTGCTGCTTGCTGCTCGGTCGTCCGCGTGCGTCTCTCGCGGTGGTACGTACTGTTCGTGTGTGCACGTGCCTTTTCTACGCTACCTCTTTCGCCTATCTTCAATATCTTTCTAGATCTCGTTGTCCTACGCTCCACGACAAAGAGATTTCTGGCCGCGCTGACGAACAACATACACACAACGCGCGCGCTCGCTCTCAACCACCAAACTGTATCGCGCTCCTCCTATTCTCGATACGCTCAGATGCCATTGTTGATCTCTCTCTCTCTCTTTCTCTCTCTCTCTCTCTCTCTCTCTCTCTCTCACAAGCCACAACCAATCTCCAACGTAATACGGCGCTCGAAATATCGCCCCACAAGAGAGCGCTTTCTGCCATCTTCTCCTCGAAGCATACACATCACTACACTGACGCATATCGCAACTAAGAGCCCTCCGTTCGATGTCTTGCGTTGCGAGCCAGTGATTGATACTGGTATTGATCTCTCTCTATTGCTCTGATTTGGATTGATGCAGCTTGTTGGACTTCTCCTCGTGACTGCTTGCATCACCACACCAAGCACACCGAGTCGTCTCGCGCTCCAACAACCACCGATGGCTGCTCGAGTGCCACCATCGCTGGCTGCTGCCTCGTTGGCGCTCGTTGCGATTGTATTTCTCTCGAGTGTTTCGCTCGTGTTCGCACAGACAATCACGATCACGAGCACGAGATACACGGCCAAGTACGTCCAATCGTCGGTCGTGCCTCCGACCACCAACGCGACCAGCACCGTCAATGGCATCGCCTTCTTGTCGATCAACACGATCTTCTTCGCCGACGCCACCAACAACTTCATCTTCGTCTCGTCGTTCGATGGCACGACCACTGCGCCTCGAGCGTTCGCCGGCACTGGTGCGGCCGCCAGCTCTCCTGCAGGAGGCTCGGCCGCATCGACCAGCATCAACAAGCCTCAAGGAGGCGTGGTGTTCGGCGGCAGCCTTTACTTTGTCGAGAACGGAGGCCATTGCGCTCGCTCGATCAACCTCGCCACCACGATCGTCTCGACCGTCGCAGGCCAATGCGGCTCGTCGGGATACGGCGGCGACGGAGACTCGCCGCTCGTGGCGCTCCTCCACTCGCCGACAGCGATCGCAGTCGACTCGAGCGGTCGTGTGTTCATCGCCGACAGCGGCAACAAGCGCATCCGAATGGTGAGCGCCAACGGCGCCGTCATCACGACTCTCGTCGACTTTACGGTCGAGGGCCTCTCGGTCATCGACTTGTCGTTCGACTTCCAGAGCTCATACTTGTACTGGGTGTCGTCGAGCATCCTCGGTCGAGTGAACCTCGCCGGTCAAGTGACGCAGGTGATTGTGCGGCCAGGAGCAACAACCTTCAAGGGAGTGTCGGCAGTTCCAGGATACGCTCACTTGGTGAGTGTCCTCGACTCGACCAACACCGCATCGTTGATCGACTGCCTCAACGTGGCGCTGGCGACCACACTCACCGAGCAAGTGGGCACGACGATTGCGAACGCCTTGTCGGTGGCGGCCATTCCAGGAGCGATTCTCGTCGGCCAATCAAACGGTAAGTTCGAGCGGTTCTACAACTTGTTGCCGATCGATGCGTTGACGTTCTCGATCTTTGGAGCCGACACCATCGCTGTCGACTTTCAAGGATACGGAGGTGCCACTCCGCACTCAATCATTCCCAAGGTATTCAATGCTCAGAACGCCAGTTGTGGCTTCGGCATCAACACTGCCTCGACTGGTCTCTCGTGCTCTTCCGCCAACGTCGGAGCTCCTCGCGGAATGTCGATCACTCAATCGACTCCTGCATCGAACATCGTGTACTACGCCAACAATGCTGGTCACACGATCGAGCAGCTCAACTTGGGAGCCACGAGCTCGACCACAGTGTTCGGAGCTCGAGGAATGTCGGGAACCGCGACCAACCTGTTGAACTCTCCCACATCGACAGCGATCGACAACACCGAATCGACAGTGTACGTCGCCGATGACGGCAACCATCGGTTCTTGTGGTTCGCCACCGCCTCTGGCCATGCGTACCAATCGTCTCAGGCTTACTCGTCGACGACGTGGACCATTCGAGACATTGCGTTCGAGAATCGACCCAACCTCTCGGGAGGATCTCGATTGTGGTTCGTCGGCATCGACAACGCCCTGGCTCAGAAGACGGCCTTCGTCGGATACTTGGACTTTTCGTCGATGATGCCGACGTTCTTCATTGTCGTGTCGACCTCGCCTCCGACTCAAACATCGCTGTCGTCGGGACCTCTCACGTCTCTCGTGATCTCGGATCCAGTGGCGATCTCGGTCGTGAGCACGTCTCACACGAGCACGGTGTTGGTGGTCGACTCGAGACTCGGAGTGATTCGCATCGACTTGACCGAAGGAGCGGGAGCATCGTTGAGCGGCCAGTTCCAAGTGATGATGGGCCTTCCGACCGCGACGTTCGGCGTCGTGCAAGTGTCGCAATCTCAATCGATCTTCACGGACATCTCGAGCCACTCGCTTGGAGTGTTCGTGAGCGAGAGCACATCGAAAACGGTGATCGTGTTGCCGGCGATCTTGAAGCCAGGAGTGTCGGAGATTCGACAACTCGAGCTCAATCCCAATCCTCAACCTCGTCCAATCTCGAGCGCCGTCGATGGCAACGGCAACATGTATGTGTGTGATGCGAACAACAAACGATTCTATATGCTTCCGAATCGAGAGCTTCCCGAGGTTCGACTCGACACTGGACAACTCAATTTTCCCTTCTCAGTGATCGCCATCGGACCCACGAGGAACAACGTGTACGTGCTTGACTTCAACGGCTGCATCTATCAAGTCGTCGGCAGTGGACTCGTTGTCGTGGCTGGCAAGTGCGGCACGGCATCGACTGGAGACTCTGATCGAGGCGACAACGGACCTCCAGCTCTCGCTCTCTTCAACGGTCCATTCTTGCTCGAGCGAGTGGCAGGAGCAGGCAACGAGAACAAGATGCTCGTCTTTGACGAGGATTTCACTCGAATTCGATTGATCGACTGGTCGGTTCCAACCATCTCGACGATCATCACGTCTCCATCGAACACACTCTTCACTACTACGGAATCACTTACAATCCCACCAATGGATTGTATGTTGCCTCTCAATGGTCGAGTGGAGGTACTCAAGCATTCGTGTTGATCAATGCTGCCAATTCCACGATCCAAACTCTTTACTCAACTCCTGGATACCCCAACATCGATCAGTTCTCACCTCCTCCGACCTTGACCTTGAGCAACTACCAGCTCTCAGCTCTGTACGAAATCGAATGGGAATCGGGAGACACGTTCCGATTCCTCGATGGCAGCTTGATCATGAGAGTGACGTTCAACAGCACCGACTACTTTGATGCCTCCACGGCTCATATGACCACCTTGGCTGGCACTGCTTCATCGCCCTACGGTCTCTCGCCCGACATCTTCTCCGCGAAATACCGCTCAAGCGACATCCTCACCAACAACTGGGCGCTTCACGACTATCTGAGTCTCTCGGATCAGAACAACTTCGACTCTGACTCGTATGCGTACTACTATGCAAACGACTACATCATCTCCCTCACCAAGGTACAGTTCTTCTGCATCGAGACTCCGACCATGAGCATCTACGCGAGTGCTTGTGCCTTGAACCCTGCATTGTGCCAGCCTGGACTCTTTGGAGGATCGCCTCTCGTTCCGGCCCTCTCATCGTCCGCCACTCGAGCTGCAGGCACCAAGCTCGTCACCGACACGTTCGATGGCTCGGCTTCGAGCGAGTTGATCGTCGCCAACGTCAAGACCGGCACCTTGGTCGCTTCTCTCTCGGGCAGCTCGACACTCACGGTCTCGATCGTGACGTCGGCCACCTCGACATCGTGCTCTCGAATCCGACTCACGTTCACTCCGACGTGTGCCGGCACGTTCAGCAGCACTCTCACTCTCACGTACACATCGAACTTCAACTCGTCGATCGTGTCGTTGCAGTATCCAGTGCAAGG
>Ga0209935_1003452_pt1 | contig 16298 bp, 15 predicted proteins | sample ThiBio_1000_plan_2_FD_183958 | JGI IMG/M metagenome (GOLD analysis project Ga0209935, IMG submission 183958) | Wastewater bioreactor microbial communities from Cape Town, South Africa - Thiocy_cont_1000_plan (SPAdes) | ecosystem: Engineered > Bioreactor > Thiocyanate-remediating >... | reverse complement strand
CGAAGGATCCTTTTGTGACACAATTCGATCCGAAATGGAAGAAAAAGAAAACGATCTATCCGGTGAATCGATGGTGATGATTTTTCTGTGTTGAAATTTGATAATTATAAAAACGACCTTTGTTTTTAAAAAAAAGTACATCATCGAAAGAAGTGGATTATTTTTCTTTTGACTATGAGTTTGTTTTATTTGCATGAAAATAATGAAGCACTTGTAAGCAATCGAAAAGAAATGATTAATCTCAATCCGCAAATCCTACTTTTTGAGTCATAGAAAAATGTAAATATATAAAAAATTTGTTTAATGTCCAGAAATATTTGAAGACGACTGGACGATTATGCTATAATCTGTTAAATCTTATTACGTTATGGTTTCCGCCATCGAGTACATACATATTGAGATCAGAATCAAAAGCCACATCATACGGTTGCTTAAGACTACTACTGGCCACTGCTACTCTGCCTACAGTTGCATTGGGACAATACATAACGACCCGATTATTGTCTCGATCAGCAACATATAAATTATTGTAAATATCATATTGAAGACCTCGGGGTTTCTTCAAAGTTGAAGTACTTGAATCGACTGCTGTGAGAGTGACACTAGCACTTGATGCGTTAAAAGTCCATAAATAAACAGCATTCCCGTCTTCAGAACTGACATATACTTGATTTGTTGAAAAACGTGACAACACAAGTCCATAAAATTCTTTATTTCCGGAGACAACAATTGAACCACTACTAGCACCTGAAGGCCATTTTACTACTCTTTTATTTCCTCGTTCGGCAACATAAAGATTTAAGTTATCATCGAGATCCATACCATACGGTTTATCTAGCTTATTAAGTGTACTTCCAGAACTGGCCGTTACTCCAGCAACAATCGTTAAGCTAGAAAAGCTGGGATAGGGAGTGAAGCGTACAACACGATGCTCATCATGACCAGTTAAATATAAATAATTATTCTTATCGAAAGTAAGAGCCTCAGGATGATCTGCACCGGTCGTATCAATAATTTTTATGCCGGTTGATGCTCCTTTAGGCCACATTTGAACTCTGTAGTTATGATGATCGCATACATACATCGTATCATTTGCATCAATTTCGACGCAACTTGGATCTTGAAAACCATCCAAATTTGAAGTTTTTCCTCCAGTACCAGCGACAACTACACCTGTCTGATTCCAACGAAGATTTGTACCTAAATAATAGTTTCTAAGTATATTAAATCAGTTGAAAATATATGACAAACATGAATCATAAGGTGCCGTAGTAGTTGTGCTTGTTGTTGTGGTTGTACTCGTTGTTGTGGTTGTACTTGTTGTTGTAGTTGTACTCGTTGTCGTGGTAGTAGTGCTAGTCGTAGTGGTTGTACTACTTGTTGTGGTGGTTGTTGTTGTATCAGTACTTGTTGTACTTGTGGTCGTTGTAGTTTCCGTGCTTGTTGTTGCTGCAAAATACGTCAATTTATTATTTTATCAAAAGTGGATTCTAAATATACAAGTTGTTGATGAACTCGTTGTTGATGCTAAACAAATGGAAAACATAGAGAGAGAAAATTACACCACTTTAATAAACTTACAGCTTGACGTTGAAGTGGATGTTGTTTCGGTCGTGGTTGTTTCAGTTGTCGTTGAACTTGCTAGAAAATATTTGGGATAAAATGTAAAAGGAAAACTTTCATATAAACTTACTAGTCGTAGTTGTCGTTTCAGTCGATGTTGTTGTTGATGTTGCTTTAGAAAATTCATAAATAAATCAATGAAGATGTTAGTTCAAAACTCTTACATGTTGTTGTTGTGCTAGACGTTGTTGATGTCGTTGTCTCCGTTGTTGTCGTTGCTTGAATAGAAATATTGAAATGAAGGAAACTTATTTTGTATTCTTACTTGTAGTCGTAGTTGTTGTTGCCGATGCTGAAAGAGTTTCAAATTATTTTTAAAATAAAGAGTCAATAGTAAACTTACAAGTCGATGTTGACGATGTTGTTGTTGAAGAAGTTGTTGTTGTTTCCGTTGTTGTTGACGTTGATGTAGTTGTTGTTGTGTCCGTTGTCGTCGTTGATGTTGTTGTTGTCGTTGTTTCTGTGGTTGTCGTTGCTTGAATCGAATAGAAATATTGAAATGAATGAAAATTATTTGTTATGCTTACATGTAGTCGTAGTCGTTGATGTAGTAGTTGTTGTATCTGTTGTCGTCGTTGATGTAGTAGTTGTTGTATCTGTTGTCGTCGTTGATGTTGTTGTTGTTGACGTCGTAGTTGTTGTCGATGTTGATGTAGTAGTCGTAGAGGTTGTTGTCGTTGCTTAACAAAAAATATTACAAGTAGGAACTGATAGTATGAGTAAACTAGTTACTGCTTGTTGAAGTAGTGGTTGCTGAAATAGAAAAGTAAAGAGAACAACTCACAATTGAAAAACAGATCAATTGTTACTTGTTGTCGTCGCCGTAGTTGATGTCGTGATAGTCACTGTTGTACTTGTCTCTAGGAATATTTGCAAACGAAAACGAGATTTATTGGATTATCTATTGCCAAAAAAGTGAAGGATACCCGTAAACAGAATTTTCCCTCCATTAATTGATTTATTTTGTGTGACTAGAAATCCAACGAAGAAAAAATAAATCAACGTTAAATTTACAAATGAGTAGTTTTACGTTGAACTGCAAGAACTGACGCAACAGTTGCAATAACAACAACTCCTATCGTAGCAACAATCAAATGGCAACAACAATCCGGTGTTATAAGATACGCTCCTCGTCGTCTAAATGAATACGAATATGTTTTGTTATTTAATTATCATAATGAAAATCTACCGTCGACGTTTTTTCTCTTTTTCTTCTTCTTCAGTATTTTCTTTAACAAATCGAGTTGGATGCCAATATTTCGGTATAATATGTTCCAGTGTATCTCGATTAGTCTCTCTTGGCAAAGGATTTTCTGCCGAAATAAAAGTCGTATCATCAATCTAAATTGAAATCTCAGTAAATATTTTTTTGTCAATCTATAAAATACTTTAATCGAAGCATTGAAGCTGTCGAGAGAAATTGTTGCTTGGCTAACGATATCTTGATTCGCGGATGAACTTTGCAATGATTCGTTTGGATTTTCTGGGTGAACTGATGTTCGTTTTGCTCGATAGACACGAGTAGTAGATTCTGTATCTTTGAGAGTTATAGTATTCAATGAAACATTTTGAAATTTATCCGGCTGAACTTGTTTAACACGACTTAATCGTTTGACCTGAGTCGTTGAAGTTCGACTTGGCTTCGGACAAGTAGCTGGCCGTGGTCGATTAACTTTTGTAACATGAACTGAAACATTATCCGTGTTAAACTGTTGAACTAACGAATTGGTTTGCTTTGTCTACAGTAAAATAAAAATTCGATTTATCGAATTTGTGCGAAAAGAAACTACATACGGCAAAAGCATTTCGACTGCCTGAACGAATCTTTTCCATGTTAATATGTTCTTATTTTCTTGTGAAATGAATTCATTGTTTCTTTTCACCCTCTCTATTCTCGAATAAAAAACAGACGAAAATAAATATTAATTTTAATTATGCGTATATACATGTGATTTCGTAGCCACATATAATCAACGAATTTCTGTTTCGTTCTTACTTTAAGTACAAAAGCTCAAGGCGGATCTTATAAGGTATTTTTTTTGCTCTATTATTCGTCGGTAAAGTGAAGTAATCTCATATTGATTTAATTCAATAGTTCGAATAGTGTATTTTTTGTTTATTTAAAGTTACTTCTAAGCAATTGAAAAGAAATGATTAATTTTAATCAGCATGGTCTTTTTTCCTCGACTGTAAGGAGGGTCATACGAAAAAAAAATAGTTTGTCTGTTTGCATTGGGGTCAAAAGAATATTGATTTTGAAAACTCACAATAGGTGACCATTAAGGGTTCCAACTTGGTTGGACTCTAGGTAATCGCGGTCAGAGAGTCCGAATTAATAGCTAGATATTCAAAATTTTCAATTGAGTATTTTCAACTAAAAACTGAATATTTTTGGAAATTGACGATTAAGGTCGAAACCGGTCATAGTTGCTAGACTCAACATTCTCACCTCTTACTTCTTCGAATATACAAATCTTTTTCAACAGACAATTTTCAAAACAACTGCTAGACACATATTCTCTCTATTTAAAAAGAACTTTTTCTATCATTGTCTTTGCACTTGTTCTTTGTCATAACTAATGCACGGCCCTGATGAGCGTTTAACATATACGTATATATAAATAAATTTTGCCATTTGAACAAGTCTCTTTGCCGGAGCGAAATACCTATTATGGTAGCTATTTTCATCTTGTTTGCCGTCTGATGATCTTCATAACGGATCTCAACTAATTTGAAAGATAGTTTATTCTTATGAAAAAAATGTTTTCTAACAACAAATTAAATAATTCTCAATGAATTATCATCAATATAAGCATCATTGTCACTACCACCTTTCCGAATGAATATCATTACGTATTGAATACTTCGTGTACCGACAGGTAGACTCACTGTGATCGAATATTGACACCAACCAGGTCCAGAACCACATGATTTCTGGCCTGAATCTACCGTACCTAATACTGTACTTGTGGCCGACAGAAATGTTACAATAACTTGTGCTGAGTCCGTTGACAGCAACCATTGGTAATAATTTTGGTACCAGAATTTAATTTCGACTCGTAAACTCCCAGCATCCAGCTGATCTGCACTATAATTTTGTATACCGCCAAGTATATTAACTGTTTGAGACAAACTAGCCAGTGCAGTACTTGCTGACTTGCCGCCAGCAAACATACCACTTCCTGTTCGTGGGTTATACCCACTATTAATTATTCCACCGGTATCTACAATAGCGTTTGACGTCCCAATTTGAGTCCAACCAGTAAGACCAGATTCAGCACCTGGATTTGTCAGAAGATTCGGTGGTACTGCTGTTGTCGTTGCTATGATAGAAAAGAGCGTTAAATAAAATATTAGAAAAAAAAACATTGTCTTTGTGTTAGTTTTAACATGTTTTAATACTTTTTTTATTTTTCTTTATTGTTTCAAACCGTATGATTTCGAAAATGTTTTATATAACTTTTTGTATTCAACTGGTTGATGATTTTACCGATTGACTCATAAACAGAGGTAGGACAAATACAATTACAAGTATTTGTGCTTGGATCTGTACTTAACAACAAGTACTTTCCAGGAGAACGATTCTGATCGCCTGAAACAGCTAGAAAATGGTACTTTACCCTCCTAATTTTCACCGTATCACACCGTTTTCAATCGTTTAAGGTCGTTTACGATAATGTTTTCTTTGACCTGGGTGTCTTTTAGCCTTATCATCGAATCAAATTTCCAGGCCATTTTTCTCCTTTATGTATTACTTAAAGTACCTTATTGTTTACGAGAACTTTGTTTCGAAAAGTAAAAGACCTTTATTCTCTCGACTTTAAGGAGGGTCATATGAAAAAAAATAGTTTGTCCGTCTGTGTTCACCGGGGTCAAAGTAACATCGGCTTTAGCAACTCCTAACAGATGGCAAATGATAGTCGGAACGGAACTTATAGTCGTACTCTAGATAATCGAGATCGGAGAGTTTGAATTAATACATAGATATTCAAAAATTTGGAACTGCGTATTGCTCATTAGAAGATTCGTATTTTGGAAAAAACAGAGGTTTTTCATATGGTGTGATTATATTAAATCAAATATGACGCTTTTGACTCTATTATTGCATTTAGAAAACTATAAAGTGGTCCTTCTTCAGATATCTATAATCATTTCGACTTAACTATTCGATAACTACCTATGCTTGAGACGGAAAAATGTGGCAAGTTCAGTCGGAAGTGACGGACCGTAGGGACGCCGACGACCGACGAGGTGCTGTCCATATGCTCTATCGTGAAACTTTTATATGGCCGCGCACTAATATATTCAGTCGAGTGTCAAGTGAATCGACACTCGATGAACGTTACTTGTACTAGTTGTTGTTGTAGCAGTACCTATTGTAATTGTGGTCGTTATGATTTCAGTGGATGTTGTTGATGTTGTTGAACTTGTTGTTGTGGTTGCTTGAAAAAATATTTTTGAAATAGAGTTAGTCAGTGTGTTTATTAAAAAAACAGATGAATATTTACAAGTGGTTGTGGTGCTTGTTGTCGATGTAGACGTTGTGGATGCTTTATAAATTAAGGGAGTATATTTGAGTAAATATTGAATTTCGTACAATTATTATACTTACATGATGATGTTGTCGTTGTTGATGTTGTTTCTAAATATTTGCAAAGAATATGTCGAGCGCTTTTTATTAATTTAAGAATTATATGTTTACCTGTGCTCGTAAGGGTTATTGTTGAAGCTGACGTTGCGGATACTGATGCTAAGAAATAATCATTGAATAAACTCTATTGATTACTTCAAGGACTTACATGTTGTTATTTCAGTTGTTGTTGTCGTCGCTGTAGTTGATGTAGCGCTAGTCACTGTTGTACTTGTCCCTATGAATATTTGTAAACAAGACTAGATTTATTTGGTTATCTATTGTCAAAATGTTAGATATACCAGTAAGCAGTATTTTCCCACCATTAACCGATTTATTTTGTGTGACTAGAAATCCAACAAAGAAAAAATAGATCATTATTAAATTTACGAATGAATAGTTTTACGTTGAAGTGCAACAACTGATGCAACAGTTGCAATAACAACAGCTCCTATAGTAGCAATAATCAAACAGCAATAACAATTTGGTGTTATGAAATCCACTTCTCGTCGTCTAAATGAATACGAATATGTTTTGTTATTTAATTATCATAATGAAAATATACCGTCGACGTTTTTTCTCCTTATCTTCTTCAGTATTTCCTTTAACAAATCGAGTTGAATGCCAATATTTCGGTATTATATGTTTCAGTGTATCTCGATTAGCCTCTCTTAGTGAAGGATTTTCTGCTGAAATTAAAGTCTTATCATCAGTCTAAATTGAAATCTCAGTAAATCTTTTTTGTCAATCTGACGAAAGAAACCATTGCTTGACTAGCGATGTCTTGATTCGCAGATGGCCTTTGAGATGATTCGTTTGGATTTCCTGGATGAACGGATGTTCGTTTTGCTCGATAGATACGAACACCGGATTGTGTATGTTTGAGATTTATATTATTTGATGAAACATTTTGAAATTTATCCGGTTGAACTTGTTTAACGCGAGTCAATCGTTTGACCTGAATCGCTGAATTTCGACTTGGCTTCGGACAAGTAACTGATCTTGACCGATTAACTTTTGTAACATGAACTGAATCTTTATTCATATTAAACGATTCAACTAACGAATTGGTTTGCTTTGTCTACAGTAAAATAAGAATTCGACTTATCCAATTTGTGAGAAAAAAAACTACATACGACAAAAGTACTTCGACTACCTGAACGAATCTTTTCCATATTGATATGTTCTTATTTTCTTGTGAAATGAATTCATTATTTCTTTTCACCCTCTCTCTCTCTATCTCTTCCTCCCTATTCTCGAATAAAGAACAGACGAAGATAAATATTATGTTTAATTATTCGTCTATACATATATGATTTCATAATGACATATAGTCAACGAACTTCTGTTTCGTTCTTACTTAAGTACAAAAACTCAAGGCAGATCTTATAAGGTATTTTTTTGCTCTACTATTCATCGGTAAAATAAAGTAATCTCATATTGATTTAATTCAATGTTTTGAATTATATATTTTTTTGTTTATTTAAAGTTTTTTTCTAGTGCTGTTTGAAATACCTCAAAGAATAATTTTGTTTTCAAAATTTATCTATATAAAGAATATAGCGTCAAGATGTTCATAATGTTAATTATTTTTCTATATACTGACATTATCTCAGAAAAAAATTATTTGCACGAAAATCATGAAGCACTTGTAAGCAATCGAAAAGAAATGATTAATTTAAATCGGCATGTCGTTTTATTGAGTCACGGAAACTGATGATTAAAAAATTAAAATAATGTTTAGAAAAATGTAAATATATAAAAATTGTTTAATGTCCCGAAGGATTTGAAGACGACTGGACGATTATGCTATAATCTGTTAAATTTTATTACGTTATGGGTTCCGCCATCGACTACATACATATTGAGATCAGAATCAAAAGCCACATCATACGGTTGATTAAGAGTACTACTGGCCACTGCTACTCTGCCTACAGTTACATTAGGACAGTACATAACGACCCGACTATTTTCTCGATCAGCAACATATAAATTATTATAAATATCATATTGAAGACCTCGAGGCTTCTTCAACGTTGATGTACTTGAATTGACTGCCGTGAGAGTGACACTAGCACTTGATGCGTTAAAAGTCCATAAATAAACAGCATTTCCTTCTTCAGAACTGACATATACCTGATTTGTCGAAAAACGTGACAACACAAGTCCATAAAATTCTTTACTTCCGGAGACAACAATTGAACCACTACTAGCACCTGAAGGCCATTTTACTACTCTTTTATTTCCTCGTTCGGCAACATAAAGATTTAAGTTATCATCGAGATCCATACCATACGGATTATTCAGCTTATTAAGTGTACTTCCAGAACTGGCCGTTACTCCAGCAACAATCGTTAAGCTAGAAAAGCTGGGATAGGGAGTGAAGCGTACAACACGTTGCTCATCATGACCAGTTAAATATAAATAATTATTCTTATCGAAAGTAAGAGCCTCAGGATGATCTGCACCGGTCGTATCAATAATTTTTATGCCGGTTGATGCTCCTTTAGGCCACATTTGAACTCTGTAGTTATGATGATCGCATACATACATCGTATCATTTGCATCAATTTCGACGCAACTTGGATCTTGAAAACCATCCAAATTTGAAGTTTTTCCTCCAGTACCAGCGACAACTACACCTGTCTGATTCCAACGAAGATTTGTACCTAAATAATAGTTTCTAAGTATATTAAATCAGTTGAAAATATATGACAAACATGAATCATAAGGTGCCGTAGTAGTTGTGCTTGTTGTTGTGGTTGTACTCGTTGTTGTGGTTGTACTTGTTGTTGTAGTTGTACTCGTTGTCGTGGTGGTGGTCGTTGTTGTAGTAGAACTCGTTGTAGTAGTACTAGTGCTAGTCGTAGTGCTAGTTGTAGTGGTTGTACTAGTTGTAGTTGTGGTCGTTGTGGTTTCAGTGGTTGTTGTTGCTACAAAATATATCAATTTATTATTTTATCAAAAGTGGATTCTAAATATACAAGTTGTCGATGAACTCGTTGTTGATGCTAAACAAATGTAAAGCATAGAAAGAGAAAATTATATTCCTTTATTAAACTTACAGCTTGACGTTGAAGTGGACGTTGTTGACGTTGTTGAACTTGTTGTTGTGGTTGCTTGAAAAAATATTTTTGAAATAGAGTTGGTTAGAGTATTTATTTTGAAAAAAGACGAATATTTACAAGTGGTTGTTGTGCTTGTTGTCGATGTAGCCGTTGTCGATGTTGTTTCTAAATATTTGCAAAGAATATACGTTGAATATTTTTTTGTTACTTTCAGAATATATGTTTACCTGTGCTCGTAGTGGTTGTTGTTGAGGTTGACGTTGTTGATGTTGATGCTGAGAAATAATCACTGAAAAAGTTCTTTTCATTATCTCAAGGACTTACAAGTTGTTGTACTGCTTGTTGTTGTTGTTGAACTTGTCGTTGTAGTTGCTTGAAAAACATTTTTCGAATAGTTTATTCATAATTATTTCAAAAGAAATACTTACAAGTGGTCGTTGTGCTTGTCGTTGTTGTGGATGATGTTGATGCTTTACAAGTTGAAATAGTAGATTGTTCGAATCATGCACTTGATACTTACTAGACGATGATGTTGTCGTTGCTAGAATTGTTAATAGGAAAAGCACAGTTATCAAATGTCTTTGCATGTATATTTCAAGGACTTACATGTTGTTGTTTCGGTTGTGGTTGTTTCAGTTGTCGTTGAACTCGCTAGAAAAGATGTAGAATAAAATGTAAAAAGAAAAATTTTGTATCAGCTTACTAGTTGTACTAGACGTCGTTGTTGTTGTTGTTTCCGTTGTTGTTGAGGTTGATGTGGTAGTTGTTGTATCCGTTGTTGTCGTCGATGTTGTTGATGTTGTTGTTTCGGTTGTTGTCGTTGCTTGAATAGAAACATTGAAGTGAATGAAAATTACTTTGTATTCTTACATGTAGTTGTAGTTGTTGTTGATGTTGATGTAGTAGTTGTTGTTTCCGTTGTCGTCGTAGTTGTTGTTGACGTTGTTGTTTCGGTTGTTGTCGTTGCTTGAATCGAATAGAAATATTGAAATGAATGAAAATTATTTGTTATGCTTACATGTAGTCGTAGTTGTTGATGTCGTAGTTGAAGAAGTTGTTGATGTAGTAGTTGTTGTATCTGTTGTCGTCGTTGAAGAAGTTGTTGTTGAGGTTGTAGTTGTTGTCGATGTTGATGTAGTAGTCGTAGAGGTTGTTGTCGTTGCTTAACAAAAAATATTACAAGTAGGGACTGATAGTATAAGTAAACTAGTTACTGCTTGTTGAAGTAGTGGTTGCTAAAATAGAAAAGTAAAGAGAACAACTGACAATTGAAAAATAGATCAATTGTTACTTGTCGTAGTCGCCGTAGTTGATGTCGTGGTAGTCACTGTTGTACTTGTCTCTAGGAATATTTGCGAACGAAAACGAGATTTATTTTATTATATATTGTTGTTGAAATGTGTGTATACCAATAAGCAGCATTTTTCCTTCATTGACCGATTTATTTTGTGTGACTAGAAATTCAATAAATAAAAATTGATCACTATTAAATGTACGAATGATTAATTTAAGTACGTTGAAGTGCAACAACTGATGCAATAGTTGCAATAACTACAACTCCTATAGTAGCAATAATCAAACAACAACAACAACATGGGGTTATGAGATACGCTCCTCGACGTCTAAATGAATACGAATATGTTTTGTTATTTAATTATTATCATAAAAATCTACCGTCGACGTTTTTTCTCTTTTTCTTCTTCAGTATTTTCTCTAACAAATCGAGTTGAATGCCAATATTTCGGTATTATATGTTCCAGTGTATTTCGATTAGTCTCTCTTAGCGAAGGATTTTCTGCAGAAATTAAAGTCGTATCATCAGTCTAAACTGAAATCTCAGTAAATCTTTTTTGTCAATCTGTAAAATACTTTAATCGAAGCATTGAAACTGTCGAGAGAAATTGTTGCTTGGCTAACGATATCTTGATTCGCGGATGAACTTTGCAATGATTCGTTTGGATTTTCCGGATGAACTGATGTTCGTTTTCCTCGATAGACACGAACAGTAGATTGTGTTTCTTTGGGATTTATATTATTCAATGGAACACTTTGAAATTCATCCGGTTGAACTTGTTTAGCACGAACACCAGATTGTGACTCTTTGAAATTTATAGTATTCAATGAAACACTTTGAAATTTATCCGACTGAACTTGTTTAACACGATTCAATCGTTTGACGTGCGTCGATGAAGTTCGATTTGGTTTCGGACAAGTCGCTGGTCGATTAACTTTTGTAACATGAACTGAAACATTGTCCATATTAAAAACTACATACGACAAAAGCACTTCTACTACCTGAACGAATCTTTTCCATGTTAATACGTCTTTATTTTCTTCTGGAATGAATTCATTGTTTCTTTTTTCATTTTCTCTCTCTCTCTATTCTCGAGAAAAATGCAAAGGAAAATAAATATTAATTTCAATTATGCGTATATACGTATGTGATTTCGTAGCAACAATCATCAATGAATTCTTGTTTCTTTGTAATTAAAAGTGCAAGAACGCATTGCGAATCTTATAAGGTATTTTTGATCTATTATTCATCCAGAGAAAATAATGATCTTGTATGGATTGAATTCAATATTGAGAAAAGTGCATTTTTGTTTATTGAAGGTTTTACCCGACACAAAGACAGCATTTTTTCCTTTACTCTTTGCAACATCTCAATAAGGAATTTTGTTTTAAAGTTTATCTATATAAAGAATATATCCTCAAGAGGTTCTTAATGCTAATTATTTTTGGTATACTGACATTATCTAAGGAAAAAAGATCTTTTCTGCTGAGAAATAAAATTATTTGCATGAAAATAATGAAGCACTTGTAAGTAATCGATAAGAAATGATTAAAAGTTCATGATTAAAAAGCGAATAGTTAGAAAGCTGAGAAATTGTTTGAAAATGTTTATGCTAAATTCTATTATATTTCATTACTTTTTGTCCATCGGCATCAACTACAAACATATTTAGATTGGAATCAAAAGCCACATCATACGGTTGATTAAGAGTACTATCGGCCACTGCTACTCTACCTACAGTTGCATTCGGACAATACATAACTATCCGCTTGTTACCTCTATCAACCACGTATAAATTATTATAAATATCGTATTGAAGACCTCTCGGACTACTCAAAGTTGAGGTAGTTGCATTAACTTGTTTGAGAGTGACACTAGCAGTTGATGCATTAAAAGTCCATAAATAAACGGCGCCTCCTTCTTCAGAACTTACATACAATTGATTTGATGAAAAACGTGACAACACAAGTCCATAAAATTGTGAACTACCGGCAACAACAATTGAACCACTACTTGCACCTGAAGGCCACTTCGTTACACGTTTATTGTCTCGTTCAGCAACATAAAGATTTAGATAGTCATCTAGATCCATACCCAAAGGATTATTAAGATTATTGAGCGCACTTGTTTTAGATCCATATACTCCAGCAACAGTCGTCAAGTTAGAAAAACTCGGGCTGGGAGTGAAGCGTGCAACACGACAAACCTCATGACCAGTCAAATACAAGTATTTATTCTTATCGAAAGTAAGAGCCTCAGGATGATCTGCACCGGTCGTATCAATAATGGTTGTGCCTGTTGATGCTCCTTTCGGCCACATTTGTACTCTGTAGTTATGATGATCGCATATGTACATCGTGTCATTTGCATCGATTTCGACGCAACTTGGATCTTGAAAACCATTCAAAGCGGCAGTTTTTGATCCAGTACCAGCTACAGTTGTACCTGTCTGATTCCAACGAAGATATGAACCTAAAATAATATTTTCTAAGCTTACTAAATCAGTTGAAAGCAGATGACAAACATGAATTATAAACTTCTGTAGTAGTTGTCGTGGTTGTACTCGTTGTAGTGGTCGTACTAGTTGTTGTTGTTGTACTACTTGTTGTTGTGGTTGTTGTTGTAGCAGTACTTGTTGTAGCTATGGTCGTTGTAGTTTCAGTGGTCGTTGTTGCTACAAAATACGTCAATTTATTATCTTATCGAAAAATAAATCTAAATATACAAGTTGTCGATGAACTCGTTGTTGATGCTAAACAAATTTAAAACATAGAGAGAGAGAAAATGATATTCCTTTATTAAACTTACAACTTGACGTTGAAGTGGATGTTGTTGAAGTTGTTGAACTTGTTGTTGTGGTTGCTTGAAAAAATATTTTTGAAATAGAGTTAGTTAGTGTATTAGATTCCGAAAAAATGAATATTTACAAGTAGTTGTTGTGCTTGTTGTCGATGTAGACGTTGTTGATGTTGATGCTAAGAAATAATCATTGAATAAACTCCATTGATTATTTCAAAGACTTACAAGTTGTTGTTTCAGTTGTAGTTGTCGAAGTGGTCGTTGAACTCGCTAGAAAAGATTTGGGATAAAATGTAAAAAGAAAAATTTCGTATCAACTTACTAGTTGTACTAGGCGTTGTTGAGGTTGTCGTCGTAGTTGTTGTTGTTGCTTGAATAGAAATATCGAAATGAAGGAAGCTTATTTTTTATTCTTACTTGTAGTTGATGTTGACGATGTTGTTGTTGAAGAAGTTGTTGTTGTCGTTGACGTTGTGGTTGTTGACGTCGTAGTTGTTGACGTCGTAGTTGTTGTCGATGTTGATGTAGTAGTTGTTGTATCTGTTGTCGTCGTAGTTGTTGTTGACGTTGTTGTACTACTTGTTGTTGATGTTGTTGTTTCGGTTGTTGTCGTTGCTTAAATAGAAACATTGAAATGAATGAAAATTATTTGTTATGCTTACATGTAGTCGTAGTTGTTGATGTTGTTGTTGAAGAAGTCGTCGTTGTCGTTGATGTTGTTGTTGTTGATGTCGTAGTTGTTGTTGACGTTGATGTAGTAGTTGTTGTTTCCGTTGTTGTCGTTGATGTTGTTGATGTCGTGGTAGTCACTGTTGTACTGGTCTCTATGAATAGTTGTAAACGAAAACAAGATTTATTCGATTATCTATTGTTAAAATGTGAAGCATACCAATAAGTAGCATTTTTCCTGCATTAGCTGATTTATTTTGTGTGACTAGGAATTCAATAAATAAAAAAAATAGATCAATATTAAATTTACGAATGAATAGTTTTACGTTGAAGTGCAAGAACTGATGCAACAGTTGCAACAACAACAATTCCTATGGTAGCAATCATCAAACAGCAACAACAACACGGTGTTATAAAATACGCTCCTCGTCGTCTAAATGAATACGAATATGTTTCGTTGTTTAATTATTATCATGAAAATCTACCGTCGACGTTTTTTCTCTTTTTCTTCTTCTTCAGTATTTTCTCTAACAAATCGAGTTGGATGCCAATATTTCGGTATTATATGTTTCATTGTATCTCGATTAGCTTCTCTTGATGAAGGATTTTCTGCTGAAATTAAAGTCTTATCATCAGTCTAAACTGAAATCTCAGTAAATCTTTTTGTCAATCTATAAAATACTTTAATCGAAGCATTGAAACTGTTAAGAGAAATTGTTGCTTGGCTAACGATATCTTGATTCGCGGATGAACTTTGAGAGGATTCGTTTGGATTTTCCGGATGAATTGATGTTCTTTTTGTTCGATAGACACGAACAGTAGATTGTGTCTCTTTGGGATTTATATTATTCAATGAAACACTTTGAAATTCATCCGGTTGAACTTGTTTAACACGACTCAATCGTTTGACGTGAATCGATGCAGTTCGACTTGGTTTGGGACAAGTAGCTGGTCTTGGTCGATTAACTTTTGTAACATGAACTGAATCTTTATCCATATTAAACTGTTGAACTAACGAACTAGTTTGCTTTGTCTACAGTAAAATAGAAATTCGATTTATTGAATTGGAGCCAAAAGAACTACATACGACAAAAGCACTTCGACTACCTGAACCAATCTTTTCCATGTTGATATGTCCTTTATTTCTTCTAGAATAAAATCATTGTTTCTTTTTTTATTCTCTCTCCCTCTCTCTATTCTCGAAAAAAATACAAACGAAAATAAATATTAATTTTAATTATGCGTATATATGTATGTGATTTCCTAGCGTCACATCATCAAAGAATTCCTGTTTTTTTCTTATTAAAAGTGCAAGAACGCATTGCGAACCTTCTAAGGTATTCTTGATCTATTATTCATCCAGAGAATGTAATGATCTTGTATGGATTGAAATCAATATTCAGAAAAGTGCATTTTGGTTTATTGAAGGTTTCACCCTCACCCTCAAGTTTTATTAGTATTCTTTTCGGTATTTTAATTTTATCCATGAGTTTCTTTCGACTGCTCAATGATGTTCACAGGAGAATCTATCAAGATTTAACTTGGATATTTGGTTTTACATTTGCATTTCATTTTCTTCTTACTAATGAAATTATTTATAATATTAAGAATCAAATTTGTCAATTATGTCTGTATTTTTCGGTTTCAATCATTTACATGGCATCATTTGCGTATATAATTCCTGTTTTATTAACGTTTATTGTCTATGTAAGATGTATGAATCAATATATAGTTCCGGTGAATGTTTCGACGAACAGTTATATTAGTTTCGGTGTTAATTATCTACTGTTTCCCATATGCCACATTTATTTTTCTGTCATTTTCGTATTTGTTTATGTTTATTTTATTATTTCAATTCACCGATCCATTGAAAGATGCAATTAAAAAGAAACTCTTTCGAAAACAAACAGTTAAATAAATTTATTTTCTATAAACTATTCCTCATGATTTTGATTTTCATCCGAATGTTCTCTTGTTGCCGATGGTAATTGCTCTGTACGACGAATTCTCTGTCTTACAAAATTCCCAGTCGTTAGATTGTTGAGACGTTGTAAGAGCTCAGGCATTTTTGCTTGAATATCATCGTCCTGAATATTTTCCCATTTAAAACATGGCATACTTGCAATGGTTAAACCAAGCCAACTGTCCGGTTGCCAATCGGGCATTGTCATAATTGGTATTATTTTTTTACCTTTTCGTTCGGCATAACAAAGTT
>Ga0209935_1003449_pt1 | contig 16321 bp, 20 predicted proteins | sample ThiBio_1000_plan_2_FD_183958 | JGI IMG/M metagenome (GOLD analysis project Ga0209935, IMG submission 183958) | Wastewater bioreactor microbial communities from Cape Town, South Africa - Thiocy_cont_1000_plan (SPAdes) | ecosystem: Engineered > Bioreactor > Thiocyanate-remediating >... | reverse complement strand
AGGTCATCACGTTGTTGATCTTGGTACGCTCCTTGAACTCAAATGACACTCCCACCACGAGCGACTCGGGAGCGACGGGAGTCGGCGGGGGTGGCGGTGGCGCCTCCGGGAGACGACGAAGCACCTCGTGGAGGTGTGCTGGCGGGACACATCTTGCTGTTGGAGCACAAGAGCCATCAAGGTCCGAAGAGTGGCTTGCATTGCCTCACAGTTGGCACACGAGGTACTCGTGTGAGTGGTCTCAACGTGCTGCTGCGACTCGTCCTTGGGTTTCGGTTCGGGTCCGGCGAACACCATTGCTCCTCTGCCGCGGTCGTCGTCCTCGGAGTAAATGTCCATCTGATCGCTGTCTGCTGCATCTTTAGGGCAGACCGCTTGTGGGGCCGTGGAATCATCTAACGACAGGAAGCGGCGGGGAGGCTGCGTGACATCGACAGGGATTGTCGTCACAGCTTCGTCCTCGGCAGGGCTCGCGACGTTGCAGGCAGGAGGTCTTGGGGAGAGAGAAGAGCAACCCGCCTCGGGTGCCGGTGCGGAGCTCATGTTGACGGATTGGTCGGTGCTGGGGAAGAACCACCGGCGCTCCGCCACTGCTCCGGGGCTCGGTCCGACAAGACCTCCCATCATGGAGTTCCAGTCCGTGCCTCCATTTTGGGAGGCTCCATCGAGACTCGAAAGAGAGGCTTGGCCGCCCATCTGACTCGATGAACTGACCGATGGAAGTCCTTGAGTGTTGTCCAGCGCCACCGTACAACCGGCAGAGGCTGGAATGTACGATTGCTGGTCAGGGGCTGTCGGCGTTGAGGAGAGTGGCTCGGTAACAAGAGTTGCAGTGGGAGCGGTTGCTTGTTGTTGAAGCAGGAGCTCTCGATCAGAGGGCGGCAAAGGGCCGTTGGAGCGCTCCGAGCCAGCGTAACCAGCAGGAGCAACGGGAAGGACCGGCGAGCTGTATGCTTGCTCGACAGCTGTGCAGGTGGCGGCAGTAGTAGCAGCAAGGCCACTGCGTTGTCGAAGTCGGAGCTCTCGATCAGAGGGCGGCAACGAGCCGTTTGAATGCTCCGAGCCAGCGTAACCAGCAGGACCAACGGGAAGGATCGGGTCTGGCGAGCTGTATGCTTGCTCGACAGCTGTGCAGGTGGCGGCAGTAGTAGCAGCAAGGCCACTGCGTTGTCGAAGTCGGAGCTCTCGATCAGAGGGCGGCAACGGGCCGTTTGAATGCTCCGAGCCAGTGGAGCCAGCAGGAGCAACGGGAAGGATCGGGTCTGGCGACTTGTATGCTTGCTCGATCGCTGCGGAGGCGGCGGCAGTAGTAGCAGCAAGGCCACTGCGTTGTCGAAGTCGGAGCTCTCGATCAGAGGGCGGCAACGAGCCGTTTGAATGCTCCGAGCCAGTGGAGCCAGCGGGAGCAACGGGAAGGATCGGGTCTGGCGACTTGTATGCTTGCTCGATCGCTGCGGAGGCGGCGGGGGCAACGCTGCGTTGTTGAAGTTGGAGCTCCTTCTTGGAGAGTGGCAACGAGCCGTTTGAATGCTCCGAGCCAGTGTAACCAGCAGGTACAACGGGAAGGACCGGGTCTGGCGAGCTGTATGCCTGCTCGATAGCTGTGCAGGTGGCGGCAGTAGTAGCAACAAGATCACTGCGTTGTCGAAGTCGGAGCTCTCGATCAGAGAGTGGCAACGAGCCGTTTGAATGCTCCGAGCCAGTGTGACCAGCAGGACCAACGGGAAGGGCCGGATCTGGCGACTTGTGTGCTTGCTCGATAGCTGCGGAGGCGGTGGAGGCAGCAGCACGTTGTCGAAGTCGGAGCTCTCGATCAGAGAGTGGCAACGCTGAGGGCTTTCCCGCTGATCGAGATGCAGTGCTGTGGCTCACCATGGTAGAACAGAGGAACGTTCGGATCTGCCCAAACATACGAGACAGCGCGAGCTGGGAGGGAGGTGCGGAAGGACGGGATGCAATGTCCTTCGCAGCAATCGGTGTTCTTTTGTTCCTCCGTGGCGCACTCAAAGATCGCTGTTCTTTTTGTTCCTCCCTCTTCGGCGCACGGTGCGCTCGCTGGTGAACGCACGGTGCGCTCTCTGGGAGATCGCACAGTGCGCTGGTGAGCGCACGGTGGACCCACTGCGACGATGCGCCAGCGAATGGTATTTCAGGGACGCAATTGACTGGAACCTCATCCAACCACTCATCTGTCCGTCAGCTCGATCAACTCATCGTCGACACTGCCACAATGGTGCGCCTCCCGATCTCGCTCAAACACCTGCGATCGCCTTGCGAGACTGACCATCTGTGTTATCCACGCTCAGAGCGATGTCCGTTTGCGCCTCATCAAGTCCATCGCAGCTGCCAAGGCCGACGAGAATGACATTGTTCTCGTGCTGGACTCCTCGGGCTCGATAGGCAACTCCGACTGGCAGAAGATGTTGCAAGCGTGCGAGACCTTGCTCACGACCATGAGCTCCAAGCCGATACGAGTGGCAGTCGTTGTGTTTGCCTGTACGGCGTCGATCATCTGCCAGTGGACCGCTGACTACGTGTCGGTCATGGCCACACTGTACGGTACGCAAGGTGCAACTCACGAAGCCTCTTCGGTGTCTCCTGCTGACTTGAGCCTCGACTCCAGCGCACAAGCGATCGACAGGAGGCACCAACACTCCCGATGGCCTCCAGAAAGCTCGCGAGCTGTTCATCACTGGATCGGCGGCGAAGCGAGGCCGCTTGGTGTTTCTGTTCACGGATGGTTACACCAACAATCACCCAGCCCCTGCTGCCATGGCGCTCCGACAGTGCCAAGTGCGTTGCATGACTGGGAAGAATGGTCATGGTAGCGTCTGATACAGATTGACTTGTGACACATCGCTCTTGGCACAGGTACGTGCGTCATGAACAACTTGATCAAGAGACCAGGCTTGAGTTGACCCAACGGCATGTCACTCCTCAGAGCTTGTGGGACACGCGATCGTGCGCACTCCGCCACCAGAAGACACGGTTCCCGAGTTCAACATCATTTTGTTCGGATTGGCGGGTTGCGGCAAGAGCTCGTTCCTCTGCTCAGCACTGTCGGCTCTCTGCAGCTCGTTGCAGATGAACGTTACGACAATCGGAGGTCAGAGCGATCACGTCACCGACAGGTACCTTCGCTATCGGCTGTCGACCTACTGTCCTGGAGCTCGAGTCAACTTGTGGGACGTCTGGGGTTTGGACGTCGACAACTTCAACAACGACTCGTTCAAGCGCTTCCTCACTGGCAATGTGCCGGACAACTACAACATGGTGGAGGCACTGAACACGAACATCCTGGACATGCCCGACATTCGCGCATCGACGCCTGCTGAAAGGGAGATTCATGCAGTGCTCATGTTCATGCCCCTTGGATACTTGGAACTTCCTGAGGAGCTCCAAGCTCAGTTCCGCCGTAACGTCGAGATTGCGATGCGCCAAGGTATGGGCTTGAATTGCACAGCTCCCAACACACACTTGCCGTGTTATTGAATCGCTCACGAACTTCTCTCTCTCTCTCTCTCTCTCTCTCTCTCTCTCTCTCTCTCTGACTGTGGCTGTACGCGGCAGGTCGCAATGCCATTCTTGTTGTCACTCGAATCGACACGCTCGGAACAACTGCCGAGCGAGAGGCATACCGCAGCCGGCTCGCTGAGCACTTCAAGATTCCCTCGAGCCGCATCCACATGATCAAGAACTACACCACTGAGGAACGCAAGACGTTTGCGATCGACAAGCCGATCTTGCAGCTCTTGGAGTCTGCCATCGACTTTGCCGGGCAGTTTCTGGCTCAGCGTCGTCGCAGAATTGGTCACGCGATTCCGGCCGTGCCGATGGGAGCAGCGGTTGCGGTAACTGGAGTTCAAACTCCACCTAACCAATTGCCCAAGACGCAGCCAGCTGTTGCGCAGCCCACAACAATCAACCAGGCCTACCAACAGCCTGTCGGCCAAGTTTCTGCAGTTCCGGTGGCGGCAGGCGCTCCAGCAGGCGACGCGGCGATGGCTCCCGCGAAGCCTGCAGGACCACCAGTGGCCATCTGTGTATGGAATGGCAACGCGTACTTTAAGTGCCGCCTCACCGCCAAGTCGACCTTCGGTGCTGTTCGAACTCAGGCGGTTCGGTTCTTGAAGCTTCCAGGCCATGCTGACGACTGGTTCCTGCAAGATGAGGTATGGTGTTGTGTTCGCTCTTTCGAGAGCTAGTCCCAAGTGGTGCTGTTGCTGTTGCTGATACATCGTCGTGGAACAGGAGCAACAAATCCTGATGGACAACGAGTTGGTCCAGGAGACGTTTGCGGGAGCCGGTGCTGGAAGCATCGACGTGGAGATTTGCTCCAACGCGTGAATGATGCGTGGGCACGTCAGAGTCAGCTCAGTCAAGTAAATATCACATTTGTTCAGTTCATATCCGACTCTCAGCAACCGTGCTCGCCATCGCACTGATTGATGGCCCATACGCGAGTGGTCAATTCGGTGTATGGCATAAGCATGCGTTATATTTCGATTCGAGGTTGTGGAGTATTGTGTTCGTCATCACCAGCATCACCAGAAGCAGCTCGTTGAAGGAGCTGGTGCTGTTGTTGGAGAGCTTGGAAGTGTATGGTTGCTTGCGCCTCGTGAAAGAGCTCGATGCCTCGCGGGTCCTGTAGCTCGCGATGCCATATCCAACCCATCGATCATCAGTTATCTCATTCAATTCATCATGACTGTGAGTGAGTGAGTGAGAGAGTGTGAGTTACATACATTCCAAGGATATCGGACGCCAAGTTGATTTGACACATAGCCGAATGCCACACGAGTCTCGGGATGCCACACCGACAGAGATCCTCCGATACCACCCCAGCCGAATGAGCCATCAGCGAAGGCAGCGATGCCTCCTCGCGTGAACGATAAGCCGACACGGAGCGTCTCATCGAATGGTGTCGATCGTGTGTCGTATTCCAGTGCCTTGGCGACGGTCTCGCGACGTAGCAGAGACCGCGTCGGACATCCGAGCGGTGTCTCGCCGTACTGTGCAAAGACGCTCGCGAGCACACCGAGAGCGTGGGCCGTGGCGTACGTGTTGATCGAGGCGACTGGCAACGACAGGAACGACGGGTGCGTGTACCGCTCGTACCAGGGCCGCGACTCGATCACGACCTGCCGCAGCGACTGATATGCCAACGATCCTTCGCGCTGCTGTGTGCTAGCGGCGGGGCTCTTGCCACTGCCGTCGATCGTCGTATTGGATTGCAACAAGTGTCGAATCACCTGCGCCTCCGAGTCGTCGAGTCCCCAGAATCGAGCACCGGTCGATGGCAGAAGCACGCGTGCGAGCGAGTGTGACATCCACAACCGCGGCAGCACCGCGAGCGCCATCGACGCTGGCGGCAAGGTGTACCACGGCGATACTCGCGGGAACAGCTCGTCGATGTTTGGCAGGCCGATGAACATGTCGATCGAGAGCGGCACGGCGACCTCGTCCTCAAAGAAGCGAGCGAGCGATCGATGTTGCGGGTCGACGCGGCGTAACAGCTCCGAGACGTAGAGCTCACGCGTCACGAGGTGTACGGCCTGGCGCGGTCCATTGACGACGCAGGAGGATCCAGGCTCACTGGAGCCGGCTCTCTTCGTTGTAGTCGAAGCAGCAGCATCATCATCAAACTCGTTCTCGCTATCGGATTCTGCAGAACCCGAGTCCTTGGGTGGTGTCGGTGGCAGAGTACGCCACATGGGTCGTTGTCGAGCGAGTATCGTTGCGAGTTTCTCGACATCATTGAGGAGCTCCGGAGTGAGAGTCGTATCGAGAAGCACCAAGCCCGCTTGATGCATCATGAGTTGTTGAACCGTAATGAACTCCTTACCGTTCTGTGCAAACTCGGGCCAATAGCTCGCGATCGGCTTCTCGTACTCGAGCAGACCTCGATCGACCAACATGGCGACACACAAGGACGACGCCATCTGTCCGGCGCTCGTCACGAGCTGCAACGAGCTGTCGCTGTAGCGCTGTCGATCATCTTGCACACTGCTTGCATCGGGATCGTTGGGATCGAGCAGTAGCGGCAGATCGACCAAGTGTCGAGGTACATGATATCCTCCATACAATCGAATCACTGATGCGAGGTATTCGATCAGTGTCGTGTACATGGACACACGCGCTCCCCGAGATTCGATGGCATACCCTCTTGACCATCAGCGTAGGCCGCGATCGAGGCACCAACATCCCAACCATCGTTGAGATTCGAACGGAATAGCTCGGCCACCGATCGAAAGTCTCGAACGATCCTACCCTCGAGGTCATGTGATTCACAATACGATCGACTCGAGCGAGCCAATCCATAGAAACATCTATCAAGGAGCACGCACGCACGAGTGAGTTTGTTTGTTGCATCGATTCGAGAGAGTTGGCGGTAGTGGTGACACGTACGAGAACGACACGTTCGGAGGCTTACTGGCCCAGATCAATGTCAGGTAGAATAGAAAGGCTACTAGACCTGTGAGGATCGATAGAACAATGTAGGGGCGCATAGCATCGTCGTTGCGGTTGTAGTGGTCTCTGTGAGTGAGTGTGCGTGTGAGAGCGAGCGAGCAAGCAAAGAACAGCAACCACCACATCGACTTCATCGACCTGATCGAGATCGATCTCATTTGCTTCGTAGTCCACGCTCTGCCACATCATCGAAACGACCTCAAGGACCCCAACGTCATGAGTGCCGCGTCATCGAATCTACTCGCTCAACAACTTTCGAATGCTTCATGCCTCGGGAACCTATCGCAAGTAACAGCTCTGCTCGATCGTGGCGCAAGTATCGAGTGGCGCAACAGCGCCGACTATGGCAACACGGCGCTTCACGTCGCTGCCAAGCATGGGCGCGAGTCGACAGTTCGGCTGCTTCTTAACCGCGGTGCCAACATCAACGCCACCGCCAAGAACGATGTAACTCCACTGTTCCTTGCTGCGCAGGAGGGCCACGAGTCGACAGTTCGGCTGCTGCTCGAGCGCTCTGCCGACATCGGCAGATCAAGTATCACCAAGGCGACACCATTGTATATCGCTGCCGAGAGAGGCCACGCAGCGATCGTGCGCTTGCTACTGGATGCCAACGCAAACGTCTCTACGACTAGTATCAAGAATGCGACACCATTGTTTATCGCTGCCGAGAGAGGCCACGCAGCGATCGTGCGCTTGCTACTGGATAGCAGGGCGAGCTTGTCGACAGCAAACAAGCATGGCGCGACGCCGTTGTTCATCGCTGCCCAGAATGGGCACCTAGCGACTATGCGAGTACTGCTGGAGAGCAACGCCAACGTCCACTCATCTGCTATCGCTGGGTATACGGCACTCCACATCGCAGCGCAGAACGGCCATGAATCGGGCGTTCGCATGTTGCTTGACCACAGTGCCAGTCTCGAAGCCTCCACGCGCGATGGTGACACTGCGCTTCTCATCGCGGCACGCGAAGGCCACCGTGCAGTCGTGCAACTGCTGCTCGATCGCGGTGCTAACATCAACGCTGCTTCCAATACCAACGTCACACCACTAGACGCGGCATCTCGCAATGACCACGACGCGGTTGTGCACCTACTCCTAACCCGTGGCGCGAACAATTCGCTCGCTTCGGTACGGATATGATATGATATGAATCACTGCCGCAAGGAATGCGTCGCTGACATGAATCTCTCATTGCAGGTATCGAGTCGCGGACCTACTACTCACGAGGCCAAGACTGCTCGACTCGGTATGCCTCATCCTGTCGCGACTGCTACCATTGTACTCACTCTGCCGTTCCTTGTGTGGCGCAGCTTCCAAAATCTGTGTGCTGATTGATCGCTCTCTCGCCTTGGGAGGAGGCCAAACACCTGTTCAAATCCTACAGTCGGCAACCGTCAAAGAACTCAAGCAAGAAGCTCTTCGTGTTTGCAGTATCGCCTCAACGTTCGAAACCAACTTGTTCCACAGCAAAACGGACAATCTCGAACCGATTGGCGACGACAACCAATGCCTCGATGCTGTAGGAGTCTCAGACCACTCTTTGGTGTATCTAAGCTGCCAAGGTACGTCGTAGGAGGTTGGTACGCCATGTGTCCTTGATACTTATCACCAGGCGATTTTGGGTTCCCCTTCAGATGCTCGAACGCCGCCAGCCTCTGCAGCTTGCCTACCCGCCGATCAGATGGAGTTCGCCGATCAACGCATTTATTCGGCCAGCAAGAGGGGGGACACCAAGCTTGTTCGACAGCTCTTGATGTCTCGAGCGCCAGCAGGATTCACTTCCGTTACCGAGGGTGGCAATACTCCACTCTTCGTCGCATCGCAGAGCGGACACATTGAGATAGTGTCGCTGTTGATTGACTTTGGAGCCAAAAAGAATGTTTACTGTCAAGTACGATCGGTGTATCACCAAGTATTTGTACAATTTCACTCAATTAGGATTCTCTTAGGCTGGATTTCTTGGGTTCGGAGGCAAGTCACCTTACGACGTGGCACAGACCAAGGAGATGCGAGAGATGCTAGCGAAACGAGGTTTGCCAATGCTGCTTCCTATCTATGGTGGAGTGACATACTACTGATGCTCGAGTTTCTCTGTGGTGTATGTGCCAATTCAGAGCCACTGTTTGAGGTCATTGTCGATCGGTCTCGACTAGGAGATGCTCGTGCCCTCCGATTGAGACTTTTATCTCGGGCAACACTGGAGGATCTCCAAGCAACAATCACGGGCACGATCGCTCTAGGCGCAGACCAGCAACATCTCGAGTTCGGCGATCAAGTGCTGACAACACCGAGTGCCTCACTCGTATCACTTGGAATCTCCGATTTCTCTGTGATATGGCTCGATAACCGAGGTGCGTGCGCTTACCGATGGAGTGGTAGGTGTGGCGGATGCTGATGGCGTGCGGGCATTGTAGAGACGATCCAAGAGGCCAAGAGACGAGCTCGGGAGGCAGGATCTCGAGCCCGTACTGCCGAGGCTCAAGCACGAGAGGCCCAATCTCGAGCCTGTGCTGCGGAGGCTCAAGCACGAGAGGCTCTGTCACGGGTTCTCACCGCCGAGGCTCAAGCACGAGAGGCCCAATCTCAAGTTGCTGCCTTCGAGGCTCAAGCCCGAGAGGCCCAATCTCGAGCCCGTACTGCCGAGGACCAAGCGCGAGAGGCCCAATCTCGAGTCAGTGCTGTAGAAGCTGAAGCTGAGACGCTAGTACGAGCAGCCGAGTCTCGGGCGAATGATGCTGAGGCCCGAGCCAACCAGATATTTGCTAGAGAAGCGGCGTCGATTCAACTCCAAGACGCACTGGATCGCGCTGCATCGAGTGAAACTCGAAAACGAGAAGCGGAGGTGAGGCTCGCCACTGAGCAAGCTCGGTTTCATGCTCTCGAGATACGAGCACAAGACGAGATCTTCGAGCAACGATTCATGTCTGCTGCTTGTCGACGATCCGACGAGTTCCAAGTGTCTCGAGTGCTCGGCCGAGGAGACAACGGCATGGTCGCTCAAGTCAACTGCACGACACCAGGCTTCTTGTGGAACGACAAACACTACGCTCTCAAAGTGTGCTTCAACTTTGCTCTCCACACGAATCAAGCTCGCAACGCATACATCAACGAGTTCATCGAGCTCGTGAAGCTTCCATCACATCCGAACATCATTCGATTCATGTGTGAGTTCGTCGACGAGATCCACGACAACATTCAACCTCATCTTCCTGATGCTGCTCGCGAGAACTCGACCATCACACATCGAGACGGCACTCAAATCAATCGAAAGACTCAGTTCTTCGTGTTGGAGCACGTCGAAATGAGTCTCAAGCGATTGTTGGCATCGAGGTTCGCACCGCCATCGATCGTTCCTCATCGAATGGTGGCGACGATCATTTCTCAAGTTGGATCAGGTCTCCGACACCTTGATCGTCATCGATTGGCTCATCGAGACATCAAGACCGACAACATCTTGGTCGAGACTCGATTGGTCGATGCAACAACCAACGAGATCGAGATCACTCGATGTGTGTTGATCGACTTTGGAACGAGCTGTCGATTAACTGAGCAACTGCGAGCGAGCACTTTTGTTGACCACACTGGGTTGATTCTTGGAGCTCATTGGGGAAATGCATCTCACATTGCACCAGAGCTCCAGTCAGCTCTTGGATCGGCCGTGAGAGCCAATCTACGCCAAGAAGTGGAGCTGGACTACTCTCGACAATCAGTGTTCGAGCTTGGAGTTGTTGGATTCGAGATCGTCAATGGCTGTCATCCAGTGGAAGGCTATCCATTCAGTGTCACATCTCCATCAACAGGAAGAGTGCAATATGGCGATGGAGATATTGCTCAGATCTCGGCAGATCGACTTGGATCCGAACAAGCATCGATGTTGAGGAGAGCAGTGTCGTGTGATGCCTCTCGTCGACCATCTCTCGATGAGTTGATTGGATGTTTCGATCCGACAGGAGAGCTTGGCGTCGTTCATATCTTCTAGCAGCCTGCCTTGTGTTGACTGTACTATGCCACGATCAATAGACTGAAACCGTGAACCCTGACTCGATCGAGCGAATGAATGGATGTATACGTGCGTGCTGTATTGTATCATTGAGATTTGTTGTTGTTGTTGTTGTTCTTGTTCTTGGACGTGAGAATCGAAGAGTGATTCAACGTGGGAGCGTACGCGAGCCACATGGAGATCCAGACGCAGACCGAGAAGTAGCCCGACATCCAGATGAGGTCTTGGTACCAAGCGTCAAAGTCTCGCGTCACCGTGTGGCAGTGCGAGGCGTCGAGCACGCCGGCGACGAACGGCAGCGGCGGCGTGGTGCTCTGACGCGCGCGCTCGGCGTACATGGGAATGTCGACGTAGAACATGTACAGCACGTACACGAAGCCGAGCTGCAGCAGTCGCGTGAGGTACACGGCGCCGGACGAATGTCGCCAGCTCGGCGACGCCGTGGCTCCGCGCAACGACACGAGCAGTAGCACCGAGGCGAGCATCAGCAGCAGCGCCGAGCCCATCCACAGACTCTCCTCGATGCAGTGCCACCATTGGTTGGTGGTCGTGACGCCGAGCCACGAGGCGCACTCGGCCACGCACAGCGCCACGAACACCAGCAGACTCAGCAGCCGCACGACGGTCGCGGTCTTGCTCGATGGCGCGGACTGGACGCGGGAGGACGTGTTGCGACTCACAGTCAGAGCAGCGGTCTCGCTCGCGAGCTGCGCCATGGCGAGTGCCAGCTGCGCGGCGAACGCCAGCTCGGCGACGGTGGCGACTGAGCGACCGACGACGGTGCTCGACAACCAGCTGTCGAACATGCACGTCCGCTCGACATCGATACGTGGCAAGGTCGCTCGTAGCGCACATCCAAACACATACGGCATCGCAAGCCATCGCATACGCGATCGATACGACGCAGTAGAGGCGCCACCGTTTGCTCGCGCGCTCGTCGCAGGCAACACCAGCACCAAGTACGCCACAATGTTCACCAACGACACAAGGGCCAATGCCGCCCACCAAACCACCGTGTAGCGTTCATTCTCAGGACCAAGCGATTCCAACCACGCACCAAACATCAATGCCATTCTCTCGATTCACGCATACAGACACACCAGGAGGCAGCGAGCAAAAGAGATCGACGAGATCGAGAAGAGAAGCAATACTATAGAGGCGTGAGAGACGAGAGCTAAAAATAGAACGAACGGGGTATGATCCAGTACCCCGGTTTCAGTGAGACGGGGCACGCGCGCAGAAAGAGCAACGAGCTCCGCCTTTTTCCCTTCGGCCGCGCTCGTCCGTTTTCTCAGTCGCTCGTCTCCCTCGCCTCAGCAACCACTCCCTCGCACTCTCTCGCACCACAACCTCAACACAAACAACAAGATGACCGAGTACAAGCTTGTGATCGTCGGTGGTGGAGGTGTCGGCAAGTCGGCCCTCACGATCCAGTTGATCCAGAACCACTTTATCGACGAGTACGATCCCACCATCGAGGACTCGTACCGCAAGCAAGTCACGATCGACAACGAGACGTGCCTGCTCGACATCCTCGACACTGCCGGCCAGGAGGAGTACTCGGCGATGCGCGACCAGTACATGCGCACGGGCCAGGGCTTCTTGTGCGTGTATGCCATCACGTCGCGCTCGTCGTTCGACGAGATCACGTCGTTCCGCGAGCAGATCCTCCGTGTCAAGGACCAAGACAAGGTGCCGATGGTTCTCTCGGGCAACAAGTGCGATCTCGAGAGCGAGCGCCAAGTGACGACGGCCGAGGGCCAGGACCTCGCCAAGAGCTTCGCGTGCCCGTTCTTCGAGACGTCGGCCAAGTCGCGCATCAACGTCGAGGAGGCCTTCTACGACCTGGTCCGCGAGATCCGCAAGGAGAACGGCGGCGGCAAGACCGACAAGCCCAAGAAGAAGAAGGGAGGCTGCGCCCTGCTCTAAGCCAGAGCGAGCGCTCTCTTACTCTCACGTACACGCGCACGTCGAGAGAGCGCAGCGTGAGTGACCCACAAGATGTCGCTCCCTCGCTCGCCCTCGGCTGTATTCGTGGGCTGCACCAGCACGAGCCAAGGCTCTCACCACTATCGACTCTCACTCTGCATATCATCTATATCGTTTGTTGTGCTACCCACTCAAACCCCACTCGCATACCCTGCACTCCCACACTGCATTCACACCCTGACCTGCCCTGGCGTTGTTTGTGTATCTGGCCCGCCATTCCTCGCGCACCACACGTTCTCGTATAAACCTCTCGCTGCCTTGTCTATTTATCCATCGATAGCGCAAGCTCCTCCATTCTCTTATTCTCTCGCTCTCTCACACACACTCTCTTACTCGCAAATGGCTTCCCAAGTGGATCTCTCCACGCAACCGTACGCAGTACACTACACCTCGAATGATTGGATCGAGATGCGAGATGGCGTACGGTTGGCCGTGAGCATCTGGCGGCCCGACACGACGAGCGTGCGTGCTCCAGTGTTGCTCGAGTATCTGCCCTATCGCAAGGCCGACGACACGTCAGTGCGCGATCATCTACGACATCCCTACTTTGCATCGTGTGGTCTAGCTGTTGCTCGAGTCGATATCCGCGGCTCAGGCAATTCCGAAGGGTGCGCTCTCGAGAGATCGCTTGATAGGATTCTCGCTCGCTATCGAGAGGGTGCGAGATTCCATTGGGTTAATGCTTGGATTGGATTGGGAATGGGATGGGGATTGTTGGATTGATAGACTCTACTACGATGAATACTCGATGCAAGAACTCGATGATGGTGAGGAAGTGATTGCATGGTTAGCTGCGCAGTCATGGAGCAATGGTTGCGTGTTCATGTACGGCAAGTCATGGGGTGGATTCAATGGTCTGCAGCTCGGTGCACGACGACCTGCTGCTCTCAAGGGCATCATCACCTTGTACTTTACAGGTATACCTCACCAAACACACCATAACTAGAGTGAGAGATTGTGAGAGAGTTAACGAGAGTGCTGGGAATGGATCTAGATGATCGATATAGCGATGACGTGCACTACATGGGCGGCTTGGTGGTCGGACTACAAGCGATGCCTTGGGCTGCGTGCATGTTCTTGTGGAATGCTAAGCCGCCGAACCCCAATCCTGTGCATGGTCGCATTCGAGACGACTACATACAATCCATCCGATCGAAACCAGATGAATCAACCACGACATCATCATCAACAACAACAACAACGAATGTATCGAACAATGATGATGCGATTGATGAACCTTGGTGGAAGGTCATTTGGAAGTATCGTCTCGAGCACGAATCGAAACCATGGACCAGTATGTGGCTCTCACATCAGTTACGAGATGCATATTGGAAGCATGGCTCAGTGTGTGAGTCGTTCTCGGACATTACCTGCCCAGTGTACGAGCTCACTCACTCATTCGATCTACATCATCATGGGCTAATTCGACCAACTATTGGATGAGCGTTTGTAGATTAGCAATCGGTGGTTGGGCAGATGCATACACGGATCCAGTCTTTCGATTGATGCATGGATTGCGAGGATACCGACGTGCGATCGTGGGACCATGGGGTCATGATTGGCCTGATTCCGGATGCCCGGGACCACAGATCTCGTACCTGCAACAATGCGTCGCGTTCGTGCGTGATGCCTTGGCGATCGACGATTCGTTGCATGGCAGTTCGTTGGATGATGGTCGTGAGCGACTCGGAGACGAGGAGCGTGCCCAACTGCGCCAGCGCCACGACGGCATGCTCGTGTACGAGCAACACGGCGAGACGCTGATGCCCACTGAGCAAGACCAAGAGCAAGCACGGACAGCATGCTACCAGCCTGGACGATGGGTCCACGTCAAGGACGACACTCCCGCCTTGTCGGGAACGTGGCAGCCGCCCGATCATCGCACGCAGGCGCTCTTTGCGCTGCGACGCGACAATCACGAGCTCGAGCGACTCGACAGCGCCGAGCATGCTCTGGCGTGTGGCACGCCGCATTGGCATGCCATCGGACTCGACGTGCGACACTCGTGCCGCAGCTTCGAGCACTCGAGCTCGTTGCTGCTCGGCCTCGAGGCGTGTGGCGATTGGCTCGGCTGGGGAGGTCCGCGTGGCTGCGAGTTGCCGCTCGATCAACGCCTCGACGACTCGCGCAGCCTGACGCTCACGAGCGCTCGGCTCACGCACCCGCTGCGCCTACTCGGCTTCCCGCAGGTGTTTGTGACCTTCTCGGTCGATCAGCCGATCGCGCAGATCAACGTGCGTCTGTGCCAGGTGAACTACGACGACAGCACCGGCCTCGAGACCGCATCGGTGCTGCTCTCCAAGGCCGTGCTGAACCTCAACCACTCGGCCGACCACGAGCACGTCGTCACGCTGCGTCCCGACGCGTGGTACTGCCGTCCGATCGTGATGCAGGCGCTGTCCGTCGAGGTGCCGGCCGGCGCCAGCGTGCGTCTCTCGTTCTCGACCTCGTACTGGCCCATGTGCTGGCCGTCGCCCAAGGCCTTCACCATGCGTCTCTGCCCGTCGCTCTCGTACCTGCAGCTGCCGTTGCTCGACGAAAGCGCGACACTCTCGCAGCCCGATCTCTCTCCAAACCTCGCGGCGCGCATGCCATCGACACCATTCGATCAGCCGATCGTCTGCCACGGCCTCGACGTCGTTACCGAGCGACCGAGCTCCGAGAGTCGCTCCGTGTTGGTGCGCGACGACGGAATGCACATGCTGCACGTACTCGAGGACGCCGGTGCCACTCGCTACCCGGACGGCCTCGTAGTCGACGAGACCACCACCAAGTCGTTCTTCATCGCGGACAATGCCGACCCGCTGACGGCTCGCATTCAAGTACGCTCGCAATGCTCGATGCGATCACCGAACTTTGACGACATGGCGATCGAGCTCGAGATCGAGTGCGACATGTGGAGCGACGAGAGCCACTTCCATCTCTCGGAGAACCTTCGTGCTCTCGATCATGGCGTCGAGTGCTTCCAGAAACGATGGGATAGTTCCATTCCTCGTCAAGGAGTGTAGTTGGATCACCAATCAGATTGATTCAACGCTAGATTCATTGATGAGCTGGATGGAGATAGAGAGGATGCTGATGTCATCATCATCGATCGCACGTCGATGTTGTTGTTCATTGGCTCGTTCGCATCGCCATCTCTCCCTCCCTCTCCATCATCATCATCATCACACAAACCAACCTTTACAACAACACTCAAACAAGAACTAAATGGCTAGTTGTCACGTTTGTCGACGCACGGTAGCGTTCTCCAAGTTTGAGAAGCATCTACGACAACATGGTGAGAGCGCCGCGGTGTTGGGCGATGACGACGACAGCAATGTCGCATCTGCTGCGGTATCGATCGACTCGGACTCGGACTCATCAGATGACGACTCTACTACTGCTGTTGCTGGTGGCGCTGCTGGTGTGGGAGCCAACAATCGAGCACCTGCAGGAGTACCTCCCGTACTAACAGCACGAGATATCGACAAGCAGCTGCAGCAAGTTCGACTACAACAGCAAGCTCTCTTTCGTGCACGAGTACGAGGCCCAGACGCGCGCTCTCCCGCGATCACCAGCACCTCAATGTCGACTAATGAGACAACGATTGATGCCGATGGTGACCCCAATAGAAAGCAGAGACGCCAACGAGAGCCACACCAAGCGACTCAACGACCATGCTATCGAGCTCGACAGCCACTCGCACGAGCTCGATCGCGTTGAGCCAGACCTCGTGGATTCGATCGATACAGGAGCAGATACTCTTGGCGTATCTGCCTCGTTCGATGGCGCTGCCACTCATTGCGACCTCGAGATGGCTCTGGATCAAGCTATGCGTGTGGGCCATCCTCTGGTGGCTCACGATACGCATCGAGT
>Ga0209935_1003447_pt1 | contig 16328 bp, 18 predicted proteins | sample ThiBio_1000_plan_2_FD_183958 | JGI IMG/M metagenome (GOLD analysis project Ga0209935, IMG submission 183958) | Wastewater bioreactor microbial communities from Cape Town, South Africa - Thiocy_cont_1000_plan (SPAdes) | ecosystem: Engineered > Bioreactor > Thiocyanate-remediating >... | reverse complement strand
GACGTGACATCGCATCGGTTCTTCGCGACGCACCATGCTCTCAACCATACGTTTCAGCTCTCGAATGGCGAGTCGGTGCGCATGCCGTACCAGGTGTACGACGGGCGACAGTTGCTTCTCGTGGCTCGAACGCGTCTGGATGTGGCGCGGTCGTTCTTGGCCGAGCTCGAGCTCCATCCGTGGCAGATCGACGAGCATCACGCACTGGCGCTCACGGGCATCATCGACTACATTGATTGCGTCGCGGGGCCGTATGGCGAGTGGTTCTTGTCGTTCTTTGCGACGCGATCTGCAGGTAAGAGTGCTCGAGAGAGTGTCGTTTGGGGTCGCATCGAGGCACTGACGCATCGCACACCTACGAACGATCGCAGAGGATGGCAGTCGCTGGTTCGGACTGCGATTGCCATTGGCGTTCATGCTGCATGGCAGTGGTCGCGTGGCACAGAGCATGGCTCGTGCTTTGGGATTGCCGGAGGTCTATGTGGTGGTGTATCGCATGGTGGTCGATTCCGAACGATCGCTCTACGCTGGTCGCGACATCTGGGGCTGTACGAATGCGCGATGTCTTCGGATCGATTGGATTGATTGGTTCGATGTACCAATCGATCGTGTACGACGTGTGGTTGCATCGATCTACAGATCCCAAGGACCTTGCAGTGATCGAAACCAACGATGCCAAGGTCTCTCGAGCATTGGTTCGCGCTCGCGTCGAGATCGACAGCCAAGCAGTGGTATCGCTCGAGCACAAGTCTCGCTCGCCCTATGGCGATTGGTTGGCGTTGCCTCTCGAGCTCGATGGCATCACGGTCACACCGGCTCGATTCAAGCACACGTTCGGTCACACGAGTGCTCGCATGTTTCAATACGTCGGCCTGTGGAACAGCGACGCCGGCGATAGGTTGCGAGTGTGGGACTCGACGCCGCTCGGACGCGACATTGCGGCCTTGGAGGTCGATCCGATGCTGTGGCTCAACGTGCCATACTTCTGGGCCGCGTTCCACATGCCGTTCTGGACCAAGGCTCCGAGCTCGAAGGCTTGACGAGCAGCCTGACCCTCCATTACGCCATGTCGAGATGGCGTTGTAATATGACACGATATCTCTCTCTCTCTCTCATTCTCATCATACTTTACTTTAGCTTGGGCGGGGCGGAGCGGAGCGGGGTCTCTCGTTGAGTGCGATATCGACAGTGTGGCTCAGCGTCCGAGTGTGGTTATTGTGGTCGGTGGTGGTAAGTTGCATGGTTGGTGTACATGGATGGACATCCGATGGCTCGGGGTTGATGGCTGGGCGCGCGGGTACGCGGCTCTACATCCACTTGGAGATCGATGGCCGAACGTAACGCGCTACTTCGCCGGTGCTCGATGAACTGCTGGAGCTCGTGCTGGTGTTGGAGGTGCTTTGTTGAGTACTTGCCGGCGGTGGGCTTGACGCCGATGCGGCAGGCGGTGGGCTGGCGCTGCTGTCGTTGTCGTTGTCGTTGTCGTTGTCGTTGTCGGTGCTGCCTGGCGCGCAGGATAGGCGCTTGTCGTCTGCCGCGTCGCTGCCAGTGGGTTCGCCATTATCGCTGGCGGAGCGTCCTTCACGAGCCAGCCACTTGTTGATCGACGGCGTGTAGGTGGCGAACTGCGGGTTGCTCTTGGATGTAGTGACGGGCTTGCCTCGACCGCGACGCACGCCGCCAAACTTGGGCCGCCGTGTCGTGGGCGAGCCGACGTCACCGGGATTAGTGCTCGACTCTTGCGCAATCATGTGGTGTCGGTGCGATGGCGTGGGCGGCGATGCGATCGGGATAGCGACCTCGGGCTGCGGCGGTTGCAGCTGCTCGGCGGTATTGGATCGCGACCGCCGCTTGGGCTCCGACGACGAGGATGGCGACGGGATGCCTAACGATGCCGAGGCCTCGGGAGCTGCGCTGGATGTGACGCTGCTTCGCGCACTGCTTGTACTGCGTCGCTGCGAATCGTCGTCCTCGTCGTCCGAAGCAATAGGTTCCGATACATTGAAGCTCACGCGCTCCGATGACGACGAGCTTGCGGAAGGCGTCGTGGCAGCGGCAGTACTGCCGGACGCGGGAGGTTGGGCGTCGCGATCCTCTTCGGGCTCGGGCTCGATGTGGTCTGGCACGTTGTCCATTCCAACCAGCAGCTCGTGGAACTCTGGCGACTGTATCTCGAGTACGCTAATGCGCTTGAGCGCCACGGTGCGTCGCTTCTGCAGCTGCTCGGGCGTCATCTGGTCGATCGGTGGCATAGGTTCCTCGTCCTCCTCGCAGCGCATCAGCCACTTGAGGATGCTCGGCGCGTGGTAGATCTCCTCGTTGCGCTGCTCGGCCGTCTTCTTCTTCTTGGGAATCGGCCGTCGCGAGCCGTACTGGAACGGCTTCACGTGTGACTCGCCATCGTCAGCAGTGCTCGCATTCGAGTCGGCGGCAGTGCCGCCTGCATCATCACCAGCGCCTGATGCGCCATTGGCGATTCTTGATTGCCGCGTGGTCCGTCGCTGGCTGCTTCGTCGAGTGCCATCGGGAGCCAACTCCTCGTCCTCCTCTTCGTCGTCGATCTCCTCGTCGTAGGTAAAGTGCGTAACGTTGCCACGACGAGCCTTCTTGCGGGATCCCGAGCCATCGCCAGAGGCGCCTCCATCTCCATCGCCATCGCCATCGCCATCGCCATCGTCATCACTATCGCCATCAGCGCCACCCTCCATGGGCGAGCCATCAGCGTTGAAGCGTTGTCGCTGGCCGGTGGGTGAGCTCGAATCCTCTTCTCCGTCGGCCAACTCCTCGCCCTCGGCTCCTTGTCGCAAGATGGTCGAGTAAGTCAGCGCTCCGGCCGCTTGTCGCCGAGCACGCTTGGTGGGCGCGGCTCCTCCAGCAGCTGCAGCGGCCCCCGAAGGATTCACCCAACCCGAGCGGATGTTGACCGACAGCGGGATGCTGCTCGAGTTCTGTCGCTCGAGGGCCGTCTTGGCATTGGTGAATCCACGCGCACCCGCCGAGTTGTTGCGCGTCAGCTCGCCGGCATGCTGCGGAGCGAGCAGGTTGGAGCGCTTTCGAGAGCCGTCGGCTGCCATGCCTGCCGCGGCAGCGGCAGTAGTACGCGACCACGAGCCGCCTCCAGCAGCGGCGGCACCGGCACCGGCAGCCTGCTGTCGTTCACTCCTGCGGTGGCTCGGATCGCTGCCATGTGATCCAGTGGCGCCAGGCGCCGACGTGAAGCCGCCGACGTCGAAGCCAGCGTTGCCGCCGCCTCCTGCGCCAGCGATGCGCATCTTGCGCTTCTGCTCGGCGGCGCTCGTGTGTTGCTGCTGTTGCTCGGTGTCGCTGCCGCTCGATGTGTCGTCCTCCTCCTCGGTGTCCTCCTCGTCGCTGTCACCCAGCAGCGAGAGGCCGGTTCGATTGCGTCGATAGGCCGCTCGCTTGACCTGCACCTTGTTCTCATCGAGCGCCTCGAGATCCTCGTCGTCATCCTCCGACGAAGACGACGAATCCGAGCTGTCGTCGCTGCTGTCCGATAGTCGAGATGGTGAAGCCATTGCTGCACCTGATCTTGATGTGCTGCTACTGCTACTACTGCTGCTGTTGTTGCTGTTGTTGTTGCTGTTGTTGTTGCTACTCGATCCAGATGCAGATGCAGCCTTGGCAGCGGCCTTCTTGGCGGCCTTCTGAGCCTGCTTCTCCTGCTTCTTGGCCTGGCGACGCTGCTTGCGCAGTTGCTTCTCGCGCTTGGCTTGAATGATGGCCTCCTTCTTGGCCTTGATGGCGGCTTCGCGTTGAGCCTTGCGCAGCTTGCGCTCGAGCACGGCCTCCTCGTCGCTGTCGTCGTCCTCGCTGCTACTGCTGTCACTCGCAGCGTCATCGTCGTCATCGCCTCCTGTCGCGTGACGTCGGTCGCCATCGTCGTCGTCGTCGTCGACATCGTCGTCATCTCCGTGTGATGACGGTGCTGGATTGGCTCGCTTCTTGCCAAAGATCATGCGCTTCATGCGAGACGACGCACTCGACGACGACGACGAGCCCGACGAGGAGCCCGAGGAGCCCGCGGCACCATCGCCGTTGGGATACTCGTTCTCGGCGTTCTTACGAGCGAGCGCCTCGACTCCCAGCTTCTTGGTGAAGGCCTTGAGCATGGTCTCGGCCTTGGACTCGTCATAGAACGCCTCCTCGGTCATGAGGAACAGCGAGCCGCGCGTCGGGAACAGCTTGCTCTCGCGAGCGCGCGACGACGACGCCATGGCCTCGAGCCTGTTCAGCAGCTTGACGCGTCGCTGCTCGCTCTTCTCGTCGTCGAAGAGACCGCGCTCGCGTCGTGCTTGCTCCTCGCGCTCGAGCTCCTTCTCGCGCTCCTCTTGTTCGCGTTGTTCGCGTGTCTTGTCGGCGGTGCGGGTGTTGGCGCCACCGAGCGCCGCGCGCTGACGTCGCATCATCTTGGGCGACGATGATCTTGGAGCTCGATCGAGCGAGTATCACGATAACAATACCAACAACGCGGAGAGATCGTAGTGGAATACAAGCCAAGGAGTCGGTATCTGAGGGAGTGACGGGGATGGGAGCAGCCACGATCGACCGCGTGGTCGAGCGGGCACGACGGCGTGTACGACGATGATGCGCGAGGCAGCAGCGAGCGAAGCAACTGAGCCTCGATGCCGACGTCACTCCGACCTCCTTACTGGGCCTGGACCTTGGGCCCTTGGACCTTGCTGGACCTTGGAGCATCCATGGGAAGCTTGCTGACACCACATGCACCCATCCGAGGTATTGAGTGAGTGGTCCAGCCTCTGGATCTCCGGGTCTCGCGATATTGATTCAGGTTCGGAAGGTCGGGAGGGTCCGCAATACCAAGGTCCCTCGGATATTCGCTCGGTACTGTTCAGGAGGTCGGGTTCATTCGCTCGTGTCTTCGTGGGCTGCGCAGCATCACTCTCACTCGCTCACTCGCACCTTCTCTGGCACGATGGCCAAGCCTCAGGTTGGAGATAAGGTACTCGTGATCGGACATGAGACCTGGGGACCGGCCATCGTGCGGTTCTTGGGTGAGACCGAGTTTCGTGCCGGTATCTGGGCCGGCGTCGAGTATCCGACAGGGGTCGGCAACACCAATGGCACGGTCAATGGCATTCGATACTTCAAGTGTCCACGACGGCATGGACTCTTCGTGACACCGAATCTGATTGCTCCTGCGCCGATGCGAGGAGATGACGATACGATCGATGCGACGACTGTCGAGGGCATCGAGAAGCTGGGGCGACAGCTGAGCGATGCTGCGTTCATTGGCAACGTCGATGATGTCGTGCGGTTGCTGGATCAAGGCGCCCCGATCGACTGGCCTGACCGAGCCAATCATGATCGAACACCTCTCCATTACGCTTGGTATGATGGGGTTCAATGTTGTTCTTCATCTCAATTGCTCGAGCAATCGACTGAGTGTTCGATGATGTCGCAGCTCTCGAGGTAATGATCAAGCGATTGCGACCTTGCTGCATCGCAAGGCTGATATCAAGGCCCGCGACGCATCCACTGGTCGTTCGGCTCTCCACTTTGCTTGGTACGCAAGCAACGATATTGCTTGAGTATCACATCGAGGGCTTGCGAGCTCATCGTCATTATACGCGCAGTACATTCGGTCAACTCGGAGCCATTCGGTTGTTGCTCGAGGCACGAGCCGATCTGCATAGTCGCTCGACGACGAACGAGACGCCGCTGCACTATGCTGCGATGCAGGATCAACTAGCAGCTGCGAGATTGCTGCTGGATTCACGAGCGACCGTCGATGCTGTGTCGAGTACGAACTCGACTGCGTTGCACACGGCAGCATCCAAGGGATATGCCGACCTCGTGACCTTGCTGTTGGACTATGGCGCAGACCAATCGATCCGCGATGTATGTAGAGCTCTCTCGATCTCTCTCGAGTCATGAGCTTTGCGTCACGAGATGCTGATTGATGAGTCGTGTAGAACTCTGGTACTGGATTCTTTGGATACGGTAACACGGCAGCTGATATCGCCAAGACTCCTGCATTGCGAGAGCTGATGCTCAAGTTTGGTTCGTTACTGGCCACCGAGCTGCATAAGATATCGACCACACTGACTAACAGCATGGCTCGATGTGAGTAGTACCGCCGTCTCCTGATCCCGTGGGCCTCATTATCGAGCGAGCCGATAAGCTCGAACCATTCGCCAAGGTGCCTCTTGGTATCTCACCTCGACGCTCGGTTGGAGAGCTCAAGGCGGCACTCAATCGCATCACGGGCTTCGAGATTGATCGAATGCAGCTGTCGCTCAACTCGGAGGTGTTCGACGATGATCGTCGGCCGCTGTTCACCTATGGCCTGTACAAGGAGGGCGCCACGGTCGTGCTGAAGCTCGGCAGCTCGGTGGCACAGCTGCAGCTTGAGCTTGCTGCCATACGCAAGGACTACGAAGCGCGCCTCGAGGCTGCAAATCGACGAGCCGATCGCGTGTTTGCTGAGAGTGCCGTCAAGACCGAGCTGAAGGACGCTCGAGCTCGTGCTGTCGATGCCGAGGCTCGAGCTGAACACGATCGACAAGGTGCGTGTGCGTGCCCTCGCCGTGGCTGGCGTGCCACGAGCACTCACTCGCTGTATTCCTGTTGTGATCATGCAGCACTCGTTCGATTGCAACACTCACTGCAACAGATGAGCGATCAAGTGCGCGAGCAGCGCTTTATGTCGGTCTTCTGCAAGAGCCTCAAGTCGTTCCGCATCGAGCGCGTTCTCGGCAGCGGCCAGCTGGGCCTCGCCGCCGAGGTCAAGTGCTTGGCGCGAGACCACGCGTGGCCCGAGCGCTCGTACGCCATGAAGATCTGCTTCAACTACGACCTCAACACGATGCAGGCTCGCGGCGCCTTCATCAACGAGTTTATCGAGCTGGTGCGACTGCCGGGCCACCACAACATTGTGCGCTTCCTGTGCGAGTTCTTTGACGAGATCACGAACGACATTCGCGGCTACCTGCCCGAGTTCGCGCGCCAGGAGTCGCAGGTCGTGCAGCGCGACGGCTCGATGCGCAACCGCAAGACGCAGTTCTTTGTGCTCGAGCTGCTCGGCACGACTCTCGATGCCTTCCTGAAGAGCCGCTACGCGCCGCCGGCTCGCGTGCCGCTGCCGCTGGTCGCCACGGTCATGACTCAGATCGGCGCGGCGCTGCAACATCTCGAGCAGCACCTCGTGGCGCATCGCGACATCAAGCCCGACAACATTCTCGTCGAACTCAGCGATGGCGACCCGCCGGACATTGAGCGCTGCGTGCTGGCGGACTTTGGCACGGCGTGTCGACTCAACGCACGCCACTGCGCCGTGGTCGGAGTCACTGACACGGGCAACATCCTGTCGCCAATGTGGGGCAACCAAGCACACATTGCGCCCGAGCTCCATACGACCCTCGGCGTCGCGATCGCGAGACAACAAGAAGCGCAGGTCGAGCTCGATTACTCGCACCAGAGCGTGTTCGAGCTCGCGGTACTCGGCTACGAGATTGTCACTGGCGATGGCCCGATCCACAACTATCCGGCGAGCGTCACCGATCGAGACACTGGCGTGGTATCGTACACTGATGCCGATATCATCAAGATCACAGGCAAGAGGTTGCCACAACCGCAAGCAACCATGTTGTATCGAGCAGTATCGTGTGATCCAACGAAACGACCATCGTTGAGCGAGTTCATTCGATGCTTCACATTGGAACCTCAAGTTCAAGTGTTTGAATGAGAGGGTTTGAGAGATCTCTTGATTGATACTGTATCCGAGCCCGTGTATATGTTGTATTGTTATGATTGAATGATGAGATTGATTGTGGGTTTTGGGTTGGATTGGATTGGGTTGGATTGGATTGATACGAGTGAGCGAGTGTACATTCACTTCATTCGCTTCGTTGCTGCCGCTCGCTCACATCATCAACAACATCATCAATAGCAAGAGATACTTTCGCCTCTATCTCGCCTCGTCTCGCCTCGTCGCTCTCATGCCAACGTTATTACGACGTACACTCGAAGCCAAGGCTCGTCGTGGTGTCGAGGAGTTGAGCGCTCAACTGCTCGGTTCACTCGAGAGTCCGAGCGAGAGCGTACGATTGGTACAACTCATCAAGAACCAAGCCATCGGGTCCGCGAGGCACAAACGATGGTTCATCGAGTGCCAGATCGTACCCGTGTTGGTGTCGTTACTCGAGTATGATCAAGCAGCCACTACCGCTGCTACTGCTACTGCGTCATCGTCATTGGAGCAGCAGCAGCCACAACAACAACCGAGTCGTGGAGAGATCCAGCTACAAGCAGCATCGTGTATCGGAGCTCTCGCGTCGGGAGGACCGACTGAAGCTGCCGCTGTCGTCGCTGCGAATGCGCTACCTGGCTTGCTACGTGTGGCTTCGGGAGATGATACACTGGCAGCACTCGCTGCTGCTCGAGCTCTCAAGGCAGTCTTTCGATATCCAGCCAATGCTTGGACCTTCTTGTATGAGGTACGTGTCGGATATCTCTAACTATCGATATCATCAACGATATCATCAACGACCTGCCTTGCTGATCGCTCGATTGGGCTCATACCAAAGCGCAAGACCGTGAGTGCCATCGTGGCGTTGTTGCGTCATCGAGCGTCGGAGGCACGAGAGTGTGCGGCGCACATCATCGGCAACGCGTGCGAGCCATCGTTGCATGCGTCGTCGTGCATGTCGGACATGTCGCCGCACGCCTTCATGGAGTCGCTGCGACACGTTCAATCGATCGTCATCGACTCCAATGCATTGCCTGCATTGTTCCATATGTTGCGGAGTCGTGAAGGCAACGTATGGATCTCGAGCGAGCGAGCTATCCTGCGAGCTATCCATCGATCTCGAGCGAGTGCTGATGGATGAATGGGCTCTCGCTCTCGCTCTCGATATAGTGTCAGGAGGCTGCGTTGAGTGCCTTGGCCGGTCTGGCGTACGAGAACCAAGACATTGCGACCTTGCTACCGAACGACTGCGTGCAGTACATCAAGAGCCTGTTGCAGAAGCCCAAGTCTCGAACGCGGCTCTACGCTTGCTCGGTGTACGACAACCGACTCCTTGGCGTCGTGCATCCAATTGATTGCATGTTCGAGTGTATCTGATATATGGATCGTTGCGGGGGCGCGAGTTAGATTGGTGAATCTGAGCCACCTGCCACAGACGGTCGACTCGGTATCGGACGCCGACATCAAGTTTCGCATCTTGCCGGCGATCATTCGCTTGTTCAAGGACGCTGACCCATCGATCACCGAGGAGGCTCCTCTCATCTTTGGTAGGCCTACTCACTCACTCTCGCACATCCTCAACCGAATGCCGTTGCTGAATGACAACGATGATGACCGAAGAATCATCGAGCACCTTCTCATGACATGATCGATCGTTTGTGTGATGCTGATGCACAGCGAGAATGATCGAGCGCCGCCCCGAGTTCCAACAGATTGCATCCGAGGCCGAGTCGCTGTCGTTGCTCGTGAACTTCCTGTCGCTGCCGCATCCGTCGCCTCGATTACTCGAGGTACCGTTCATGAGATGCTGGATTCACATGAATTGATTCGAGAGACATTCGTATTGATCATGGTTTGATAGACAACCTTGCTGGCGATGGCCGAGCTTGCTGCGATGCGAGAGGCTAGCCGCACTCAGCTGGTCGAGCATCCGATCGTGATGACGACCATCACGCGAGTGCTGAGCTCCAACGAGGACGATGAACGCATCTCGCCGGCTCTCTTGATCGCTGCGTGTCGATGCTTGACGTCGTTGTCTCGCTCGGTCAAGCTCCTGCGCACGACATTGGTCGATTGCAGCATCGGCTCGCTCTTGTGCCAGTTGGTACGATGGCAACCAACGAGATAGCACGCCTTGTAAACCCACGCACTCACATTGAGAGCTGCTTGTTGATGCAGCTCACGCAGCCCAACAAGCACGTGTCAGTCCAGATCCGAGCGCTCGAGGCGCTGTGCAACTTTGTGCTCGAGTTCTCGCCCACGCGAACCGTGGTGCTCGCGTCCAAACCGCTGTTGGCCTTCATGATCCAGACCGCGACCTCGGCTTGCTCGTCGCCGGCGACCACCGGCGATCCCAGTAGTTTCAATGCCGCCTTGTGCTTGAACGCCGTGTGGTGCTTGCGCAACCTGCTGTTCAAGGCCTCGGTCGAGGTCAAGCGCTTGTTGCTGACCGAGCTCACGACTCCGACGCTGCTGGCGCTCGCCTCGCACACCAACGTCTCGATTCGAGCGCAAGCGCTGGCGATCCTCCAGAACCTGTTCTTCTGCGACATTAACGCCATCGCCGAGCTGTGCGACGTGTCGCAAGTGCTGATGTTGGTGCGCAAGCAGCTGCTGGGTGAGAGCGACCTCGAGGTTCTCGAGCGAGCGCTCTATGCCCTGTGCAACATCTGTGCCGGCGACGCCAACATCAAGTCGCTCGTCATCGAGCACGAGCTGCTGCTGGCCATCTCGCCATTCTTTGTACGTACTCGTGTCGAGAGTGCGATATTCTGGCTCAGACTCATTGACCGTGTCGGTGCTAACTCACAGAGACACTCGCAACCTGCCATTCGGCTTGCCGCCGTGTGGTGCATTGCCAACCTGCTACGAGACGACCATCTGTTGAACGAGCGTATCCAACGCCTCCGTTCTCTGTCGATCGACGAACACATGAACTCGATGCGCGTCGATAGCAACATTGAAGTGCGCGAGCGTGCGGCACGATGTTGCATCGTATTCAACCATGCGCCATCGCCTGCATCGGACTAGCAGCCGCACTTGTTGGGGCGTGTACTTGTACTTTTTTACTTACAATGATTGAATGAACCATCGAGTGTCAACAACGATGCAATACAGTGCGGTGTGGCTGTGTGTGTAGGTGTGAGCGAGCGAGCGGGCTCATTGAATGGATCAGGCGTCGCCCTGCTCCTCGGGCTCGATGTTGGGCGACGATGCCTCGGCAGATGAGAGGTCGGTAGCGGACGGCTGCGTGTCCCAGTTCTGCTCCTTGCCGAGCTTGTAGATTTGCTTGAGCGTGTCGTCGAACGTGCCCTCTTGCGTGAGCTGCTGGTAGCGGCGATACAGCCGCAGCGCCGTGAAGGCGTCCTCGAGGCTGCAGTGCGTCTCGCTCTGAATGTCGGACGACAGTAGGAACGACGCCAAGAAGCGCAGCTTGATCATGCGGCGGTTCTGCATGCGGAACAGCGTCACGGTGTCGATGATCTGGTTGCGCGGCATCATGATGTTGATCATGCGGAAGTCCTTGGCGAGGCCGTGACCCACGAAGATGCACCCAATGTCGACCAGGTAGCGCAGCTTCAGGTACGCGTGCTTGAGCGTCGTGACAATGTGTGGCGAGACGTTCGGGTCCAGATCGCCGGGCTTGATGCCCGAGAAGCGCGTGAGGTAGTCGGTGATGCGTTCGCGTGACGCAATGTACTCGTCGAGTATCGTGTCGTACTCTTGATCGCTGCCATCTATCCAGTCGAGTGCCAGTGAGCAAGGGAGCGATCAAGACCCCCTCTTGTGTTCGTACCCTTGTCGGAGATCACAGACACACGCGCGAGGCTGAAGCGGCCCTGCTTCTGCTCCTTCTTGTTGCCAGCCAGCGCTTGTTGCGCCAGCATCTCGCTCGTGAGAAGTGCCTGCGGCTGTGGCGGTCCCACCCACACGAACTCGGCATCGAGCGCCACCAACGAGCCGGGATTCGGCAGCGTACGCTCGGCCAGCAGCTTCGGATGGTAGCGGTGCTGTTGGAAGGGATTCTCGATCGTAAACACGTCCTTGGTGATGGGATTGATGTCGGACAGCGTCGGCAGCGGCGTCGTGGCGGGCGAGCTCGTCGTGAGCGTGTACACGAGCACCGCCGGCACCTTCCAGTCGCCGTCGAACGCCACGACCTCGCGCTCGGGCACCGACGACACGGCCACGTCGTTGAAGAGATACCACTTTTGCCGCGACGGGTCCTCGGCCATGCCGCCCTCGACCAGCTTGTTGCGCCGAATGTAGGCAATGTAGTGCGGCTTCTCGGGCTCCGGTGTCTTGGGATCGTGGATGTTACAGATGAGCGACGTCAGCTCGTACGAGCCAGGCGTCTGTGAGTGACCGCCAGCGAGCTCCTGGATCGAGAGAACGGTCGGAGACGCTTGCGTATCGAGCGAGATTCGCAGCTTGAGTGGCAGCCACGAGTTGAGGATCGCCTCGGGCGTGTCGTCTTCTTGTTTGGGCCGCCATACTTGCATCTAAACGCACAAATCGTTCGTGAGCAGAAAGGGAAAGGGAGAGAGACGGACCGTGCGTGCGTTGCACGTACTCGCTCTTCGTTGACGTCAGCCAGGATGCAGAGGGTATTGGGCAGCGACGTGAGCTCCTTGGTGCGTCGAATCGGCTGGTAGGTGCCACACGTCGGACACAGCCCATCCTCATCGATGAACTCGTACTCGCCGCTCATACTACGACGTAGACTGGTAGCGAACGACGGGCTCGTGAAGCCACTCTCCTTGAGGTTCGGGTAGCCGAGCGTGACCGTGAAGCCCTTGGTCGGCACCTTGGCGATCTCGGTCTGGCACGAGAGGCACACCGACGTGATGTGGAAGTTGTAGCCGAACTGCTGCTCGACTGCTCGCACATGCTCGTCGGGCATCGGTTGTGTGCGGTACGCTGGCTGCACGTTGTGGATGCTCTCGTCGTGCAGGCGCTGCAGAATGTAGCGCGTAAAGTGCTCGAGCAGCGGCGTGAACGATGTGGCCGAGAAGCGCCTCGCACTCGACGAGTGCAGCGGGAAGCTGCAGCTGGTACTCGAGGAGAGATCGATCACCGTGTCGAACGAGTGATGAACCGTGGTGCCTGACGATCGTAGCGAGCCAATCGCATCCGAGCGCTCGTCATCGTCGACGAGGCCGTACTCTCGAACGCGAGGCAGGTAGCTAATGGTACGCAGGAAGTTGCTCGAGTGGCAGTTGCGTCCTTGTGCTACATCCAGCATGTCTACACGATGGAGATGCGAGTGTGAGGGTTGTGCGATGAGGCGGTTGGATCGTATCATCAGACGTACGGAAGAGGAAGCCGAGTTCGCATGTGGCACAGAACTCTTGATCGCACAGATGGCTGATGCAGTAGCGACGCAAGAATGGCTGCGCGTTCAGCACTTGCAATAGTGGATTGCAGTAGCTCTCGGGCAGCGTGTGCTCGAGGCTGCCGAAGCGAGTCTTGTTGTAGAAGGTCGCCACGTGCGCCGCGTCGTTGTCGAGTCGGCTCGAGTTGATCTGCACGACGCGGTACTTCTTGGGCGGCCGCACCTTCTTGGTGGGCGTCGACGGCTCCTGCAGCGTGAAGGCCTTCTCGACCTCGGTGTCGACTACTGGCGCCTCGAGCACGTTGCTGAGGTTGCTGCCGCTGCTGCTGCCGCTATTGTTGCTCTGCGAGCGGTTGTACGAGATGGGCGACAGAAGCGCTGTGTTGCGCTTAATGTTGGTGACGTTGGTCGCGTAACCGACAAAGTCCTTGACACGCAGTTGCTGCATGATGCTGTTGTCGATCGGGCGATACCGAGGTACCATACAGTCCATGTCGGGCCACGTCGAGAGCATCTCCCCATCGCCTTCGAGCGGCAGTGGCATGTACGATAGCGGTCTACTCAATGCATCATCACCATCATCACTCGAATGAATCAGCCGGTTGCAATACACAATGGATTGGCACATAAGCGTGAGGGTCTTGTGGTCTTTGCATACGTGTTGAAGTCGAGCTTGACTGGCGGCTGCGGCGGTACCAACGGCACAATGTCAGTCGGTTGCGAGAAGTCGTTCACGCGATAGTCGTCTCGATCCGACCACAAGTGCAACATTGCCGACGCGTCTCCGAACGCAATGCACTCGCCGGTCGATGAGACGTCGAGACACAACAGCGGATTCTGCGGGCCGATCGAATCGAGCTGCGAGAACATCATGCCGCCCGCGAGTCCATGCTGAATGTCGAGCAGTTGGAACTGCCCCGATTGCGAGGCGATCAGCAACGTCGACGACAGCTTGGGCATGAACTTGAGGAAGCACGCTCCTGCCGGGAATGCGATCGGTTGCAGCTGTCGATAGGTGCGTAGGTCATAGACACGCAGCATGCCGTCGACGAACATCTGCCCGGCGCGCTGCGACCATCCACAAGTGACGAGCAAGTCGTTCTTGATCGCAATGTCGTTGATGCCGCCCGAGTGAGCCTGCAACGATTGAATGATGCGCAGCGATGATGGATCGTGGATCGTGAGCTCGCCGTTCGAGCCGCCACAACAGATGACTCGCGTGCCACGATCCAGGGCATTGACTCCTGCGTCGTTGACCGATATCTGCGCACGGAGCAGGTGGCCAAGTATGTTGGTATCATCGCGAGATAGATCGAGGTAGATCGAGATAGATATCGATGGATATCGATAGAATGTAGTTGTGGTGGGTACCTGTCGCAAGATACGGCCTTGATCGAGGTCGAAGAAGAACAGGGAGTCGCTGCCGGACAGCAGGACCTTGCTGCTATCGGCCATGCCGGCGTATCGATCGGCGAACATGGCGCACGTCATGTTGACCATCTCCTCGGTGCTGAACGTCCCCCACACCATATGCCATACAATCCAATGGCACCAATGTCATTCTAACTCGTTCTCGTGATGCTCGAGCGACTGGATAGGTGGCAGTGTGGGCGCGTTTGATGAGGGCGAGGCGCGTGTACCTGTACGAGAGCTGCAGCAATCCGCCCTTGGTGAAGTAGCGCAGAGTATCTTCGGATAAGGTCAGGAGACCCGACGCATCTGGCAGCATCTTGCGAATCTATGGATCGGCGCGCTTGTGAGGTCTCGATCTCAAGCTTGGCGACGTGGATCTTCTCGCGATTCGAGGTGCGTGGATCGATCGAAGTGAGTGAGATACCTGCGACGTATGAGCCGAGAAGCACGTGTATCGCTCGAGCTCTGGCGACAGATGCGACACGATCTTGCCCGATCCAAGACCAGCCCATAGCAGCTCCTGTATCGGGGGGTGATCAACGCCATTGAGTATCGGTTGCCTCGAGCGGCGATGGAGGCTTGCGGCGCGGTACCTCGAAGGGATCGAACGCGAGCGACGTGATGGAGTCAGCCTCGCCTGGCATCGTGTCGCAGATGACACGAGCGGCCTCGAAGCCGCCCACTTGTTGCGTGCCGAACATCATGGTTGCGTGCGTGGGGCCGTGGTGTTCGGCACTTGATGAGAGTGCGGTGGTGGAAGCTTGGGGCCCTACCGAGCCGGCGAGCGACTCTCACGCGATCGATCTCGCGATGCGCGGTGGGTGTGCGACGCAGCGAGCAAGCAACTGACGCCGAATGTCGCAGAGACTGTGGCCTCTTAAGAGTAGAGTATCTCCTCGCACTCCGGCCCTCTGGTTTGATGGATACTATCTTAGAACGAGCCAATTGGAAGAGATATTGAGTGTGGTTTTGGGTTTGGGGCAGGTTGAGCGAGGGCAGAGAGACGAGAGGGCTGTCGTGGTGGTTTGGGTCGGGCAGTGGAAGGAGCAGAGGAGCATCGACACACGAGCTCTCTCAGTCGCTTGGCTGCCTCGCTGTGCTCGCTGCTGCTGCTCGTCGTGTCTGGTCATCCTCCTTCTTCTGGTACTTCTTGCTGGGCCCCTCTGTCTTGTGGGCCATCTTGTTCGTGTCTCGAACTCCATCACAACAACAACGACGATATCTCGAGAGAAAGAGAGATATCTCTCTTGGTTTGGGTCTTGGTTTCGGGAGTGAGGTTGGGACGATATCTCTCTCTCTCGAACACGATGGGCAACTCCATCTCGAGGCTTCGGCGACGCCAAAACGAAGCCAACCACTCGAGGGACACACAACTACGAATCACCACGGTACTCTTGAATGGCTTGGATGTCGTGTTGATGATTGAGTGGCACATGATATGGACCATCACATCGATTGATTGATTGATTGATTGATGTCGTTTGTTCGATCTCTCTCTCGATGTGAAGGATGCTGTTGAAGACCATCGTCGATTCTCGAATCAACCTCATCAATCCCAACAACCACAACAACAAGAAGGAGTAGAACCATCGAATGATGCGATTGATGATGAACCTCGATGCTTGGAGCCTCCTCCTCCTCAACAACAAGTCGAGAGCACGATGGTCTCGCATCAAGACCAACAACCACAATCCATCCAGGTGAGTATCTCCCCAACCCAACTCACCAACCAACCAACCAACCAACCAACCAACCAACCAACCAACCAACCAACCAACTGGATGATGATGATGATGATGATGATGATGATGATGATGATGATGATGATGATGATGATGATGATGATGATGA
>Ga0209935_1003443_pt1 | contig 16341 bp, 28 predicted proteins | sample ThiBio_1000_plan_2_FD_183958 | JGI IMG/M metagenome (GOLD analysis project Ga0209935, IMG submission 183958) | Wastewater bioreactor microbial communities from Cape Town, South Africa - Thiocy_cont_1000_plan (SPAdes) | ecosystem: Engineered > Bioreactor > Thiocyanate-remediating >... | reverse complement strand
CTGATGCCACGATCGCCACCGCCTGGGGTCAGGACCGCTTGTGGCTCATCGACCGTGCGATGGCCGAGTACTTTCACAACCGAGAGAATGCTCCTCGTGGAACACCACTATCGGGTGGCCGATAGAGAGGAGCCATGGATCCGAACGAGTCGCCGTCGTCCTCGTACAATGTAGTAAGCCGCGTACTTTGCTAGTTGATTCCGATATGTATTACTCTTCTCCGATCCTCGATACGAAATGAATAACTCAAAAGATGGTGTACGAGTGAGTGGTGTCATGCATGTGTGCGTGTGCGCATGTGTGTGGGTGTGGGTTGACTATGCGGAGGTTTGAGTCGTGCTCGAGGCTTGCGGCGGCGGTGGCGGATACCAATATCGGTGTTGCAAGCGCCAGCGGTCACCGCCTGGGAACTCGCTCACGGCTCGGCGTGCCTTCTGGAACGCGTCGGGCGAGTCGATCGCAATCATCGCACGGACCGTAAAGGGTTGCAGTCGCGATACACCCAGCGCGCTAACGTCGGTATGGATCGCCACCACGAACGCTGCCAGGTCGTAAGATGCCAAGTGCTTCTCGACCAGCGAGATCGGTGCTCCGTCGAGGCCTTTCTCTTCGAACACTGGATAGTAGTCGGCCTCGAATGCAAGCAAGCGAGCGTTCTTGCCAAGTGCGAGGGCGGCAGTGTTGATCGCAGAGCGCGAGGGCCATTGTCGCTCATTGAAATCGGCGCCTTCTGCTCATCGCGCGCACACACACGTAGCACGGTGAGCCTCACTTCATTGTGGAAACGATGGCGCCTGGTGCGTACCTTTGGCGTAGAGGATCGTGCAATCATCGGCACCAAGCTTCTCGGCCACGTCCTGGATGCGAGCGGCGGCAATCTCACGGCCCTCGGTCTCCAAGCCCCACATGGGATAGCAATCGACGAGCGCAGCGTAGGCAGTCGTATTCGAGCCTGCCCCGTGGTGCAAATCCAGCTTGCGCGTCGTCACTGAGCCCAAGATCTCTACTTGTCTGATCATTCGTTGTGCGTCGGCACGCATTCTCTCCTCGAGCTCGATCGTCGGTCCTCGCGTCTCCGACTCGGGTCCCATCAAGGCTTGGAGAGCTGCAGTATCCGACGGAAAGATGCATCGCACAGCAACGCGATCGGGATTCGGACGCAAGAGCAACGTGACCTTGAGCACGATGCCACGAGTGCCCTCTGCCTCCATCACATCGCGCACAGCCGAGCCACGCACTACGATAGCGAATGAATAAATATCACAGTCGAGTGTTGCAGGCCCAATCGTTGCGTCGTTTGATTCGTACGTTGGAAGGGCTCACCATTCATGTAAACTCCCTCAAGCACATCGACGTGGTATAGCGCAGGCTCTCCATAACCACGGCTAAACCACGGCGAAGATGGTGCACTCACCAAGCCTCCAATCTGTTCGTGCATGAACTGGATCAATACTGGCAACGCGGTGGTGCTGGTGTCAGTCGTGCGTTCCATACCGTCGTGTCAAAGCCAGTATCAAGGGCAACTTGCAACTTGGAATCTGCAGCATTGAGGCTGAGCCAGTTACGGATCTCGCTCAGCTTCATCGAAGCAGGTACCGTCAAGTGGAAATCATTCAGGCTGACAAACGTCATATTCTACATCATTCCAGATTGTAAGCATCGAGTCAGAGCAATGGGAATTTGAACGAGGAGAGGGAAAAGACGCACGAAAAAGTTCCTTCGCAGATCGAGCGAAATACCACCGCGCGGGTTGCTTGGATAGGCATCGATCGACGATCCACTACCAAATGGAACGACAGGAATGTGACGCGGATGGCAGAAGCGCAACAAAGCCATGACTTGTGCCACGTTCTCGGGATAGACAACAAAGTCCGGGAGCGCCGGAGTACCGTAGCCGCCACCGGAGGCATGTGTCAATAGATCGAGCGGCGTCGTCGAGACCCACGTCTTGGCGCGCAGGCTGTGTGCATAGGTCTTGAAGATCGACTCGAGCGCGTCCGCGAACTCGGGAGGCGGAGGCGGATTGTGTGAGGAGGGCTTGAGGCGCACCTCGGCCGGAAGCTGCTTGACGTACGCAACGGCGTTTCGGCCAGCCAGACGGCCGAACACGACGCACTCGAGGAGCGAGTTACCGGCGAGACGATTGGCACCGTGCACTCCGCCCGTGACCTCGCCGGCCGCATACAATCCGGGAATCGGTTGCGGATCAGCGTTCGGGTTACGGTCATTGCGCAAGACTCGTGCCTCTCCGTCCATCAGCAGGCCTCCCATCGTGTAGTGGATGGCGGGAGTGATTGGCATGACCGAGACCACTCTTCCCGGGCTGAGGGTGGTGGGAAAGACGGTCTTGCCGAACTCGTCGATACCGGCAGTGGCAGCAGCTTCATATGCCACCAAGGTCTCGCGCAGTGCATTGGCATCGATCTTGAATGCCTCGGCGGCGGCCTTCTCATCAGCAAACGTACGAACGAATCCCTTGGCTGCATCAAAGAGCCGTGAGATTCCACGCGATGCAAGTCAGTGACGAGCTCACTGGCCAACTCAGCAGGCGTCACGGCACGTACACTTGTAGAATGCGATGGCCGACTCGGAGAACTTGCGAACCGAACGCTCGTTCATCAAGAGATACGCCACAACCGGGGAACCAGGGCTCGAGTCCAACGGCGAGCAATGCTCAAAGATTGCGTTCGTTACATGATCGCGGAGACCGAGCTCGTTGACGAATCGCTTGCCCTTGGCATTGACCAAGATGCCGCCCACAGCTCGCAATGCCTCAGGCGCCAAGAACTTGGTGGGGTTCTTTGGGTCGCGAACATCAACGAACGCCGTCGGATGCACTTGAACCTATCGATGCACGTTCCTCAACCGCGTGAGTATCTTCGAGACAAGGTCGACTCTCGAGCAAGGCCAATCTTGTATGTACTTGATCCATGTGCACGAGAGAGGCTCCAATCTCCTCGGCAATGAGCACGCCCTCGCCTTGAGCCCAGGGTCCATTCGTCGATGGCAGCTCCTTGATAGCAGGTGTGTACTTGGAGAGCAGCTCCTTGTTTCGTCCAAAGCCACCAGTCGTCAGGATCACGACATCACTGAGCAGCTCCATTCGCTCAGGAGGATTCTGCATTCAATGCGCGCACAGCAATCGTCAATGCAATATATGCATCGCAGTAAAGGCAGCTGCGCTGTGCTGTGCTGTACCTTGGAGAGATCGAGATACTCGACTCCAACGATGCGTGACACCTTCTCGGACGTGTACTCTTGAACCAATCGTGTGAGCTTGGCTTGCGTCACGACCGTGATTCGACCCTCGGACTTGGCACGAATGAACTGCTGCAGCTTGGACACGATCTCCCATCCGACGTTCTTGGATGCGCCGCCTTGCGAGCGATGCGTACGAGCAAACTGGTCCATCGCATCATGGCAACCAACTCTTTGATCAATATCTGAGAGGTCTCCATACTGGCACACGATGTGCCACTCGAATGGAGGGTCGATTCGAGCGGTGGATCGAACGCGAGATCGAGAGATCGATCTGCGCGACGTGATACGATCACGTACGCGACGGCGAGCTCAATGTACCTTGTGACCTCCACATTGCGAGAGCGACGTGAGATCGACGTCAAAGCCACTGAGGTAATCGATGGCCTCGGTCGAGCTGTTGACCAGCTGCTTGGCGAGCTCGGTGTTGCACAGACCATGGCCCGACTCGAGCGTGTCGGCCAGGAAGGCGTCGTAGGTGTCGGGCGAGCCTGCTTCGAGCTGTGCCTTGGTATGTACGCCGTTGATGCCCGACGAAGCCTTGGCAGAGTTGCCACCAGTGTTGCGCTCCTTCTCGAGCAGCACGACGATCGCGCCGTTGCGTTCGGCCTCGAGAGCGGCAGTCATGCCAGCGAGGCCGCCGCCAACCACGACCACGGTAGGAACACCGCCATCGACCTTGGCCGGCGCGGCGGTCGGTTGTCGTTGGTCGAGCAGTGGCACAACGACCAACGCTGCCAACAGTGCCGACAGGATACCCAGTACGCCGACCCACAGAACCGACGACTGCATGGTCGGGAGGTAGCGAGACGGCTGGCAAGCAGCGAGCGAGAGGGAGGCAGCGAGCGAATGAAGCAGGATGGCTCGTCAGCCGAGATGCGTGTGACACGTCACGCAGGTCCGCGAGGCCGCTGGCACGCTTGGAGCCGTGGTGGTTCGGTGGGCCATGTGCTCTCTCTCTCGTTGGACGGTGCTCTCGGAGGGTGTGGCGAGTGAGGGTGGGTTCAGACGAGAGGTTGATCCGAATGGAGAGGTGGGGTTGGTGTTAGGGTTGGGATTGGGGTCTTGGATGGGGTTGGGTGTGTCGTGGTCTGAGCGAGATGGCGACGGCGCCAGTGTGTTGCAGGCTGTCCATCGCTTACGCCCCATACATCGCATCAACACCAATCTCTCTCTCTCTCTCTCTCTCTCTCTCTCTCTCTCGTGAATCGTCAATCACTAGAAACACCTACAACTACTTCGATTGGGTTCGAGTACTCGCGAGGCGAGGCGAAGCGAGCGAGTCGCGATACGCACACAGACGAACAAATGGAGTGCCCACAGAACGACCTGACGTGCGCTCCATGGGCCAAGTGCTTCGTCAATGGACCGCTACCATGCTCGAATAGCCTCTCGGGCAACATCTTCTTGTTTGTGATCTATTCATTCTTGATCATGTGTGGTACGTACGAGCGAGCCAGTGCCGTGGTTGCATTGGCGCACAAGAGCTCATCCACATTCGTTTCGTTTCGTTCATCCAGGAGTGAAGCTGGTGAACGATAGCGGCGAATCATTGCTTCGGGTATCGTAGTCGATCATCACATACGTGTGAGCGACAGAGATAGAGTAGGTCGTCGCGGTGGTGTTGACGAGTGTATCTTGCGTGGCGCAGTTGGTCAATAGCGATAGCGCAGTCGGACGACCAGTGGTGGCACTGTTCGTGCCAGTGCTGCACGTGTTGCCCGAACTGTTGATCGTACTGTTCGCGAGTGCCGATAGCTTCCAGCCGCAAGAGCAACTGGTATGGTGGCGGAACCGACCAAGGCGATTCCGATGATTGTGATTGCGATGGGAACCGAGTCCCATGCGATCGAACTGACGCAATCGAGTGAGTGTAGTGGATTGCGATCGGAACGATTGTGGGCGGTGTCATGTTCTGGTTGACAATCGGATGGGGCTTGGTGATGTTCGTTGGTCGCAGCGACATCTCGAGCGGCGAGGCGCTTGATGGCAAGCTCACCGACAAGCGCGGTATGTCGACATGACGATCGCCAACCATGCAACCGATCATTCATTCAAGCGCGCTTACGGAATGCCTCGCCGATGAATGCGCAGATCTGGTCAACACGGGAGTGACGGTCGATCTTAACACTAGACAGGTCGCCGGCATCATGACCGTGAGTGTGGCGTTGTTCACCATTGCTCAAGTGACCGACTTTGTGTTCCGCCACGAGAGCTTGCAAGACATGGCCGACTCGCAGCACATCTACATGCTCATCTCGGCCATCTTGTGTGTCTTGTTCTACCTTGGGTTCACGGCCTACCTGTTCTTCAATTCGTCGCTGCAACACCGGCACTTGCGTGAAGCTCGAAGAAGACGTCGTGTCGATGGGGTTCGTCTTGATTCCCATCGTTGTTGGTCAGCTCGCGTTGAACATTCACTGATGGCGTCGCTCTCGCTCTGCTTGACGATTGAATGACGATTAGGCCAAGGCACGATTCGTTGCGAAGCTTGATCAAGTGCCTCTGGAACAATGGCTTGCTCTCGCTGATCGTGAGTTGCCTCAGAATTGGGAGGTACGTGCTGCTCCTTCTCTTCGACGCCTGATTGGTTCGATTGATTCGATTGATTCGATTGGTTCGGTTGCTGACATGCTTCGTATCGTTGTTGTTGTGTAGCATGAGGTCGAGTCTCTCGAGAGCACGTCGCTTCAAACTGGTAGCTCGACTGAGGCTCGTGAGCAGATTCACAACTCGGCGCAACTAGCACTCGCTCTGCGTGTGGTGCTCCTGTTGCTGGCGGGCCTGTTGCTGCTGGGCTTGTTCACCAATCCACTGGTCGACACGATCATGAAGTTCTTTCGCCAGAACACCGACAACAGCACGGTGTCGGTGCACCATCTGCAGTTCTACGTCAGCTGCTTCTTGCTGCCGTTCATCACGAACATCTATCACTTGTTCGAGAACTTGGCCGAAGCTCAGCACCGTCAGCGAAAGACCATCTCGCTCATGTACGATCATCTCTCCTCGTCTGCACGCGCGCGCGTAGGTGTGAGTGCCCATCGATTGACAAGGTCGCGGCATTGCGTGTGCGGATGATGCGTAGCATGACCTCGGTGTACACGGGCGTGATTCTGCGAGCGTCGTTGCTGTTGGGCATCTTGTTCTCGTTCATCTACTTTCGGGGCGGTCTGGCGTGGGAGTTTGCGACCGAGACCTTGGTGGGAGTGGTGCTCATCATCATGGTCGGCCTAGTGAGCTCGATCAAGACCACGTTCCCCATGTTCTGGAGCCTCCTCGCCATTCTCTGCTATCCGATCTTTGTATCGTTGATTATCGCGATGCACGCCTTTGGCGTCGAGTAGACCTCGCGACCAAGCACATTAGTAAACTCTCTTTTCTGCTGTTGTGTGTGTAAATACTCAAGACCTCAAGAGCAGGCGAGTGAGCTGAGGAGGAAGGCCTGTGGTGATTGGTTGGTTGGGCCAGGCAGATATTTCCCGACCTCCAAGAAATATCTGCCATCCTGCCATCCAAGCTCACATTCCCTCCACACGCTCCGTGCCTCATTCTCTCTGGCTTCGCACTCGATACCCTCTTTCCAATACCACAGCGTGATCCGATAACATGGTATGTTGGCCCCCATCGAGCGACGGCACGAAAGTATCCGGGAGAACTAACCCTCGATGCAGTCATTCTCGTGGTTCGACTGGCCTTCGCAGCCGCGAGCGCCTCGCACTAAGAGCGAAAGCAACATCACACCCGTCTCTCAAGAGTCTATCCTCAGCAAGTACCTCGAGCGGTCAGGTGCTGGTACTGCTGCCAACGAGACCGATGACAACAACCCGGCGGCGCCACAGTCACCTTCACCCCTGCAGCCATTCGCCCATCGCTATCACACGAGCGGAGTACCGAGCACGCTCGTGCGTACTGACGAGTTCGCGTTCGACGTGCAGCCCACGACTCTGCCACCAATCAAGACTGCTCTCACCAAACGCGCCAAGGCGACGACTGCCAAGTTCAAGAGCACCTGCACCCAGCGCCAGCAGCGCATTGTCGGCCAGCTGCAACTGGTTGTCGAGGATGAGAGCGTTGCGGCCGCCACCGATCGCGAAGAGTAAGTGGCTGCCAGCCACGCTCTCACGGGCACTCTCATTACGTGAGTCCAGCTCTCCAATGTCGATATCTCTCGCATTTACAGTACAAATGGCAGAGTACACGAGTCGATCACGCGTACTCGTCCTTGAGCACGAGGTACTTCTTGCCCGAGTTGGGCGGGATCTCGGTCAGTGTGGCGACCTCGCCGATGATGGCACTGACGGCGCTGACCTCCTCCTTGGGGCGCATGCCGAGCTTGAACTTCTTGACCAAGTCCTTGGACTTGATCTTTCCCTTGCGCCGGATGAGCTCGATGACCGAGTCGCGCGTGACCTCGCGCAGCTTCTTGGGCTGTCAATGCGGCAATCACTGTGAGTTAGTCGGTCGCAACGCTGCGCTACAAGGCGTTGGGAGCGATGCACTACCTTCTTGGACTCCTTCTCGTCGTCGTCGTTGTCGTCTTCTCGCTTTCGCTTTCGGCCAATGGCAGAGTCGGATCCATTGGGGTTGTCGGTGGGAGGAGCATTCGGTGCCGGAGCGGCTGGGCGAATCTGCTGTGCAGGGCGAGCAGGCTCGGCCACGATGCGTGTGAGAGGCGCTGGCGTGATCACAGGCTTCGTCTCGACCACCGTAGTAGGAGCCACTGGCGGAGCGCCTTCAGTCTATCCAGAAGCACCAAGCGTCACTTGCGTCAGAGGCGTCACTCTCGCAAGCACGCACGCACGCACGTACTCGAGGTTTGACCTTGGGCATCTCGTTCTTACTGTAGTCCTTGAGCATCTTTCGGAGACTCTACACAGAGTGCCACTGCGTTGAGTACCGTCACTGTGGTCGTGCAAGCCTGCGTGCCTCGAACCTTGGCCGCATCGGAGAGCTTCTCCTGTGGCTTCTCGTCCTCCTCGTCGATCAGCTCCTCATCCTCATCGTCTTCGCCAGCCTCCTTGGCACCAGGGTTGGCAAGGCTCTCTTCCTCCTCATCGCTCTCCGAGTCCGAGAGGACCTTGACTTGTTTCTGTGCGCGACCATCGGGACCTATCAGCCACCGCCAAATCGGTGCAGCTTGTGGGTGTGCATCGTACGATCTCCTTCTGGATTCGTTTGTCGGGAACATCCTCATCGTCTGATGCGTTGCCTTCAAAGTCGATGTCATCGTCGTCGTCCTCTCGATTGTTCAATGCTGCTTCAAGGTCGTCCTGGGCAGCACGGCTTCCGTCATCCTCGACAAAGACGTCGTCCTCGACCCTGACGCGCTTCTCGATCCACTTGGCAGCAAGGAGCTTGGCCTTGGCGAGCTGCTCACCAAACACGCATGCACAACGAATCAGCGCGATTCGGATGAGGCGTACGCGGCAGTGAGGGCTGCGCGAACCTCTTGCTCGACTCCTTCGATGGCGGCGGCCTTTGCGAGGCTGTGCGGTCGAAAGTTGAACCAGGACTCGACCGGTATGGCAGTGTACTCGCCTGGTCGCTCTTGCATGAACACAAAGTACGAGGATGACGTCTGCGCGCCCTTCTCCTCGGTGCCTCGGAAGCGGCTCTGATCCGAGTCCTCCAAGATCCACGGTCGTTGATGCAGAGGCACGCCAGCGTACAGCGATGGGATCGGCGCGGGTGTCGCACCGGCCGCCGTCGCCGCTGCCGAGCCTGCTGGTGCCGACGACGAGGACGATGCCGCCGCCGCCGCCGCTGCCGCCGAAGATGACGATGACGTTCCTGGAGCAGCTGTCGGTGCGGCGGCAGGGGTCTCTTCAGGCGGTGGATCGCGCTCACGCATCATGTGGATGGGCGGCGCCAGCTTGGTGAGATCCATCGGATAGCAGGTCTGGAAGCGAGCGACCTGCAGCTTTGCATTGGGGTCCTTGCGATATCGAATCCAGATCTTGTTGGGGGGCTTCGGCTCACTCATGGTGTGTGCGCGAGTGTGTGTGAGTGTGCGTGTGTGTACGTGTGGTAAAGATCGGATGGCCGCCTCGATCCCCAATAGCACCAAGGCGCGTCTGTTCCAGGAGGTCGCGAGAGAGAGAGAGAGGTGCGAGCAGCAGCGGGCGACGATGCGAGTGAGCGACCTGCTGCCGGTGCTGTTCCTTGTTGTCCACCCTCACTGCACCAGGTTCCAAGCCCAAGCGCAAGCAGCAGCAGGAGACTGCTGAGGGGGCAGCACGTTGGATGGCTCTCCGTGCCGTGGTGCAACATGACGTGTGCTCGTTCGTCGAGCATACTCGTGGCTGGCTCGTGGCGCAGCTGCCGGATTCGAACCTCCTTCTCGGGGCGTCTGGCATGGTGCTGAATGGCGCGCACTCCTCACCGTTCTGTGGCATCGTGTATCGCGAGCAGGCGGTCGTTGCAGTGGTGCTGGGCACGCCGCCACTCGCGACGTTAGTGCACGTCGATCGCGAGTTCGAGCGAGCCGCTGATATCGACCTCATGTGCGCCGTGGCCCTCGAGATCGTCGAGCCGCTCGTGGCCTACCTCCGCCACCACACCAAGCTCGATCGACCACCGCCTGGCATCCAAGGACCTCCGAGGTTCTCCACCATCCTGACGGCACTCGTTGCTCGCGCTCTCGATCCTTCGTGGAGCCGCCCGATTCTCGATGGCTCGCGTTCGCCAGTACTCGAGCTTGGAATCAGCATCAACGACCACTCGGAAGCGGATCCCGACCAGCGCTGGGAGGTTCAGATACGACAGCGAATGTTGTGGCTCACTTTGCCAGCGAATGCACCCAAGGCGCCGGCTGGCGTCGGCGTGCTCGGAATGCCTCCTCGAGACCGTGTGGCACCGGGAAGAATGCGCCTGGCAGCGGGTTCCGAGCTCGAGACGATCGTCGAGTGGCTCGTGGACTTTGATGTGTTCATGGGCGACGCAGCGGATCACGGCGAGGCGCGAGATGGCGCTGCTGCTCGCGTCCAGGCGCTCATCGACAGCGAGAGGCTGTTCGTGTGGGAGCGGCCATCAGACTCGGCAATCGTCAGCATGGCGATCGTGGCACGTCCGATCGATGACTTCTCGATCTCGATCTCGACCGTCTACACGCCAGCCGAACATCGAGGCCATGGCTACGCCTACAATCTCGTGGCGCATTTGGCGCGTCTGATGCTCGCACGAGACGACACCGAGGCGCCGAGCTCGGCCTCGAAGCGAAGCTACCCGTTCCTCATGATCCACGTCGACAGCGCAGCAAGTGTGCCGAATGGCGTGTATGAGCGAGTGGGATTCCGTGAGGCAGCGATGCTCCTCGAGACCAAGCTCCTGGTGACATCATCATGAAATCGATACGGTTCCGCACCACATTGGCTGGTGGATTGGTGGGCGATCGCGATGTCGCTGCTGCTGTTCCAAGCGAACAACGAGACTCGCACCAACAGCGAGAGCTCCATTCATTCGTTCGTGCTCCCATCACACACGCACCCCATCTCTCACACACTCTCGGCTCTCGTGCTCTGTTCCCCTCTCGTCCCACTCGCCCCTCGCGCCATCGAGAGCTGAAATCGCTCACTCGCTCGCTAGTTCTCCTGCCGCCCCGCGAGTTTGAGAGAGGGAGGAGAGATTGGGCGTGATGGCGCTCGAGCAGGTGGTGTCGTCGTTGCTGGTCAAGTATCTCGGCGACTACGTCGAGGGCCTGCAGTCCGAGAACCTACGCATCTCGCTCATCGGCGGCAAGGTGTCGTTGCGTAACTTGCAGCTCAAGACACGCATCCTCGATGAGCTCAACCTGCCAGTGACGGTCAAGTCGGGTGCGTAAGCGCATTCATGTGTGTTTGTGTTGGCGCATGAAGGAATGCAGCTGATCGCGAGAGCGCATCGAGCAGGCTTCTTGGGCAGCCTCTCGCTCGATATCCCATGGTCCAACCTCCAAGGGCGTCCGACACTGGTGCAGATCGACCATGTGTTCCTGATCGCGGCTCCCAAGGCTGCCACAGAGGTATAGCGCATATCAACGAGACTCATCTCATCCGACTCGGTGTCTGGTCATAACACACCGCCCTTGCGCTCCCGAGCAGATGACCGAGGACCAGTACCAACGCCGCGAGCAGCTCACGAAACAACGCCAACTACAGCTCGCTGCGTTGCTCGGACAAGACAATCCAACGTTGGCGCGTATGTTGCGGGCGTGAGCGCCACTCGGCATGAAGCAAGAGAGCCCCGTGTCCGTGTGTATGCTCGTGTGCTTACGGTCGATGGTGGCGCCAGAGAACGAGGGAGCCAAGGCCACGCCAACGACGGCCACTGCACCTGGCGAGGAGTCGTTTGCTGAGAAGCTCGCGACACGCCTCATCAACAACCTGCAGGTCACAGTCAACAAGATTCACATTCGATACGAAGACAGCATCTCCAATCCTGCGGTACTCCATCCACAACTCACTCCATTGCAACCCATTCCGATGCATTCAATCGAGCATGACGCTGACGCATCGAACGCGCGCTCTGAATGGCATCGATGAACGGAATAGCGGCCATTTGCGTTCGGAATCACGCTCGAGAGCATCGTGGTTCACTCAACCGATGCACAATGGAGACCGACATTGCTGCAGACGGCTCAGGATCGCATCCACAAGGTCCGCCACGGTCGTTGCTGCTCTGTGCCGCCGCGCCACTCGAAACTCACTGCCAAGACGACCATTGGCGGCATTGAGAGAGTAGGTCGCTGCACTGAAGGGATTCGCAGTCTATTGGAACACCAACACTGCCTTGTACGAGTTCAAATCGCTCGAAGACATGGACCGCTACCTGGACGCCGGCGTATGTAGCAGGAGGCGATTATTGAGCGGGAGGTGCTGTTGCTATCGCGACACTCACCAGATCGTCATGTGTCGTGTGGCGCTGCAAGATCGCGATCGAGGAGAAGCCTCTGCCGGACCACACCTACATCATTGCACCCACCACGGTGCAAGCCAAGGTCCGGTCGACGATGCATCCGGATTGGCAGAGAGCGAGAGCGCGCGAGTGACTCACACCTGCGTGCCGCAATGAAACAGTTGGTGTTCAACAAGGCCAAGGTACCGAGCCCCGGAGTCGCCAAGATTGTTGCGCACTGCACTTGCGATCACTTGAACGTACAAATGGAGGAGTTCCAATACCGCGACATCATCAACATGAAGCACGTCATCTCCAACTACCACTTGGCCATGAAGGTATGTGGTTTGTGCAGTTGCCTTCTCCTGCTCCTCTACAACACCGCCAACAATGCTCGACTCTCCGCGAATAGAACATTCGATATCGCCCAAAGGGCTCCTCACCCAAGGAGCAGCCTCGATTGTGGTGGGCCTATGCGAGTACGTGCGTCGTGTGATGAAGGAATGCGTCGGCCTCATGCCTGACTGTAACCACGTGCACCATTCAACAGTCAAGACAATCACACGTGATGTCAGCAGCCAATCGATTCATTACAGTTGGCCATACATCAAGCAGTTTCTCGCAGACAAACGACAATATCTCGACATCTATGTCAAGTTCCTCCGCGGCCTCGAAACTGGCAAGCCGGTACAGTGCAGTTCATCATTCGCGTGCCTCGGTAGGAGACAACGACTGGCTGACAATAGCACTTGGCGCATATCTTCAACGCAGGTCGTCACGCCATTGGAAGAGGAGATTCTCGCTCGCCTGGAGCAACGATACGAGTTTGTGCACTTGCTCACGTACGAACCAACTGGAACCGAAAGCGGCACAATGTCATTGGAGGTCTTACGAGCGAGCTTGATGATAGGTTTCGGCGTCTGGCCCACTCGCTTCTTGCGGCTCAAAAGGAGAAGCAAAAGCAGGTGCAGGAGGCCAAGAAGCAAGCGGCAGCTCAAGATGTCGGCTCGTTCTTCACGCGAATGTGGTCGCAGATGAATGACAATCAGGTAGAGTGAACGCGACGTCATTCGTCTGACTCGATCGATGTTCAAGCCACTTACCTTCTCTCTGGTACAGCCACAAGCCGAAGACAAACTCGAGTTGACACCACAAGTGTGGAAGCAACTCCATGCCATGGTCGACGACGAGTGCTACAAGGCCAAGGGTGCTGCAGCACATGGAACCACGGTATGTCGTGGCCTGCATATTTAAGAGCTAGCATTGTAGTAATCGGTTGGCGTCACACATACACACACGGTCGCAGTTCACACAAGCGTTGGTGTCGTTTCAAATCAGCTCGGCGACGTTCTTCCTCGCCAGCCAGCAAGCCGAGTTGAGCTCGACCATCAGCTTCTCGAACCTTCGCATCAATGCCGAGACGCTCTCGACGTTGGGAGAGGCCGACCGCGACCAAACCGAGTTGAACGTCGAGATGGACTACATGAACGTGGCGCTCGACCGACGAGACGGCAGAATGGCGATCTGGCACCTCGGTGAACACTCGGGCACTCCCGATAATCTCGATCCAATGGGCGCCGTGCGTGCGACCATCAACATCAAGCACATTGGCGAGCTCGAGATGGCGTTCCAGATCGGCTGCATGTCGCTCGACTACCTGCCCAAGCCAACGAGCGATTTCCATCCGCACATCCTGACGGTCAGCGGCCGACGACAGGTGGTGATCTCGGTCAACAAGCGATTCGGTAGCTTGGCCGATTCGATTCAGCAAGAGCGCGAGAAGAAGCACATGCAACTGGTGGCAGCCGGTGCAAGCATCCCGCCCGAGCAACGCTACGCACCGCCCGAGTTCGATGGGCGCGTGATGGTGTTCGTGTCGAGCGTGCGCGTCGTGTACCTGCAACAGTTCGTCGACGATCTGATGGAGTACATTCACATGATCAAGACGCTAGTGCACCTCGCCAGCACCGAGAGCGTCGCCAAGTTCTCGGCTATGGGCGCGCCAATCGAACGCCTCGAGATTGACGTCACGATCCAGAAGCCAGTGTGCGTGTTTCCGCGAGCGTGGAACTCGATGGAATGCTTCGAGATCGAGCTCGAGGCCGTGCGCGTCTCGAACCAATTCCGCGACATTCGGCTGCACTCTCCCAACCGCACGGGGCCGTTGCCCGATTCGCCGTTGATCGAGCGCACGATGGTCGAGTTCGACAACATGAATCTGTGCACGACGACAATCGTGCCATCTGCCAAGAGTGGCACTGTCGCTGCAGCGCCGCCAACGGCGACTCCGGAGGCAGCGAGCGAAGAAGCTCGAGCCGCGCCACCGCCCGAGAAGCTGTTCATCTTCCGTGGCCCATCAATGTCGCTCGTGGTCGACAAGGCCGAGTTGGACTTTGACTTTATTCTGCCCGAGAGCTCGGTGTCGATGCTGATGCAACGACTGGAGATTGACCTCGACGCAGCGCAGATGAAGCTGCTCTCGGACATTCTCAAGTACAACGTGTGCCACTCGGCCGTCAACGGAGCCAGCGATAGCTACAAGCGTAACACCGAGGTCGGAGCCGATGCCGTGTTTGTACCCGCAAAGCCTTGGACCAAGGATCACGTGTTTACGGCGTTTGACATGCTACTCAGTTACGTGAGCATCAAGTGGCACAAGCGTGCCAAGCAGCCGGCCGTCGCTGCCGCTGCCTTGGGCAAGATCGAGCGCCGCTTGTTGGTCGGAATGGAGTTGCGGAACTTCCGCATGCAGCTCGATAGCATGGCGAGCCCGTGTATGAATGGAGTCTTCTCACTCGACTCGGTGGATCTCGTGGACTTGCGACACATGAACGCCGCTGCCGAGGTAGCAACAACAGCAACAGCAGAGGCGACACCGACAAACGACCAATCGGCTGCTGCTCCCGTTTCGACTCCTCCCGAGAACGAGCGCTCGTTCTTTCCATTGCAAGTCACATCTCGCTTCCACGATGGCCAACAACGTGCCGCACTGCCGGGCCACGAAGTCGGCAAGGTCTTTACGATGGACTACCAGATGCTGTTTGATCAATCGCAGAAGATGAAGATCACGTTCGACAACATGTGCATCAACCTCGTGGCCGATGTGTGGTTCCCTGCGTTGACGGACGCACTGCCGGTGCTCTCGCAAGACCTCACGCAAGCAGCGATTCTCGTCACGAACAAGAAGCTCGAGCTCCTGCGCTACGGCGAGACTGGCGGCGCGCAGGTCAAGTACAGCGACCGCAAGGAGGCGCTCATCAGCATCACCAACTCGGACATTCGCGTGATTGCCAACTGCCTCGACCGCGATTCATTGGCTCTCGTGATCGCGTCGCAGATCGAGGTCGACTACACGAGCGATCTGGTCGAAGAGCAGCTCGAGGAGTCGGTGGCAGTGCTGGTGCGCGACTTCTCGTTGGCACGCACGTACATGACCAACGTACTCGTGTCGGACTTGCACACGGTGCTTCTCGAGCCGACCTTCATCAAGGTGCTCTGCTCGCTCTCCAAGACCGAGACCGCCGTGAGTATCGGACTCGATCACGTGATACACGTCACGATCTCGTACCAGGACATCAAGGCGCTCATCGCCATCGTGCAATCGTGGATGGTGCCGGTCAATCTCTATCTCGCCACAACGATGGTCGAGGTCGCCCAGGCTCAAGCACCTGCAGCGATCACGGCCACGGCCACGGCTACGGTCACGGCTGATGCCCCGATGGATACCGGAGCAATATCAGCGGAGAGTGCTCTTGCAGTGGTTCCCAGCACCAGCTCGTTGCAAGACGTCACGGATTCGACGTTTGCCTCCTTGACGCCAGCTGCACCACCATCTGAGCGCATCTCGGTCGCTGGCAAGGAGATATGGATCTCGTTCGTGAACGACGTGGTGGCCAACAATCGAAGCCGTCCATTGGTGCTGGTATCGCTCGAGCAGCTGTTGGTAGTAGTGAAGAACTGGTCGTCGAGCCTAGTGGCAGCCTTCTCGACCTCGTTGTTTGTGGACTTTTTCAACTCGAGCCTCGAGGTATGTGCAAGTGTTCGGATGGTGCTCGTCGTTCGCTGCTGACTCGTGCATGTACATTTAGATGTGGGAGCCACTTTGCGAACCGTGGAGTTTCAATACATCGGTGCAGCTTCAGGATCAGACGTGGATGATATCGAGCGAGAACAAGGAGACGCTCAACATCAATGTCAGTGCTCCATTCGTCG
>Ga0209935_1003441_pt1 | contig 16348 bp, 31 predicted proteins | sample ThiBio_1000_plan_2_FD_183958 | JGI IMG/M metagenome (GOLD analysis project Ga0209935, IMG submission 183958) | Wastewater bioreactor microbial communities from Cape Town, South Africa - Thiocy_cont_1000_plan (SPAdes) | ecosystem: Engineered > Bioreactor > Thiocyanate-remediating >... | reverse complement strand
ACCAACCAACCAACCAACCAACCAACCAACCAACCAACCAACCAACCAACCAACCAACCAACCAACCAACCAACCAACCAACCAACCAACCAACCAACCAACCAACCAACCAACCAACCAATCAACGCCACTCGCGTGAGAATGGCTCACCAACGACCATCCCCACTGCTGCTGTCATCGCTCGTCGTGTTCGTTGTCGTTTCGATTGCCGCCGCGAATGCACCTCGCCCGCCCAAGCAGCCGCAGCCGCTGACGTTCGTGCCCGTGGCATCGGCTGCTGCGAGCTGCGCCGGATTCAACCTCACGGCTGTGTCGTTCGGCGGCCTTCAGCCCAACGAGCAAAAGTATCTGATCGCCGGCCCATCGATCGCCTCGTGGGCGAACGACGCCACGACGCTCTCGTGCAGCGGTGCTGCGACTGTGGCGCCCCCGACGCCCAACAACGCCACGCTGCGCTCGCTGCTGTTCCACACGCAATCGCGATCGTGGCTGCTGCTGACGATCGCGGGCCTCTATCGAGCACGAGACGTATCGACCGTGCAACCGCTCAACTTCTCGCTGGTGCCCGAGTCGTCGTTCGGCACGACCAAGGCTGAGTCGACTGCGTGGACCTGCATGGTATTGCGAGCACGCGAGTCGCTCGTAGTCTTCTTCCGCGTGACTGATGCGTTATGATTGCTCGATGCAGGCGCAAAGCAAGCTCGGAGACGTGGTGGCACTCGGCAGCGACACGAGTGGCGGCTGGCTGCGGTACTTGTTCAACGACGACCCGACGCTCTCGACGTGGCAGCCCGCCGACCTGCGCTTCAACAATGGCACGCTGTTCTCGATCGACTACGGCGTGGACTTCTTCTATGCTGCAGGCCAGGAGCCATCCGGGTACGCTGCGAGCATTCTCGAATGCGAATCACACGAATCACGCCCCAGCCGATGTTGACTGTCGCGTGTGTTGCAGCCAGCTTCCGCAAGCCCTCATATCGGGCGCTGGAACCGTGTGGCGCAACTCATCGAGTGAATGGCGCTCGAGCGACTCATCGACTTGCAACTCGATCGTGAGCGTCGCTTACGGCAATGGAGTGTGGCTCGCGTTGTGTTGGCAGGTACGCGCATCCACCATCGACAGCGCACTCATTTGACCACGACCCACATCGAGCTCATGTCATCGCGTGCGTACCTCGAGCAGCAATCGAGCGGAGTCGCAAAGAAGCAGCTCTGGGTCAGCAAGGATGCAACGCGGCACTTTGATCGAGTGTACCCAAGTACGAGCGCCACCATGGCTCCTCTGTGCTGCTGCTCGTGAACGAAACTCACCATCTCTCTCGCAGAGGGCGTCGACGAGTCGCAGATCGATAGCGTCACCTATCAGAACAACATCTTCTTCGCCATCGGCACCAAGACTCTTGCCAGCAGCGCCAACACGTACGAGTGGCTCGTCGCCTCGCTTCCTGTCGGCACTGCCACTATTCGTGCCGTCGGCTACTCGTACCGCGACGATCGCTACGTGGCTGTCGGCGACCACGGCACCGTACTGTACAGCGATGGCGCCACTGCACGTGCAGGTGATGCTCGATTGCAGCACAAGCAAATCGAGCACTCGTAAGCCAAGTCAGTCATACAGCAGCTCGTTATGTATTGTAGTACCATTGAACTCCAACCATTCATCCATCAATTCAATCGATAGATCGATGGATAGATACGAAGGAATGTCGAGTGGAGTTACTGTTCTTAACTTCATCGTCGGCACGTTCAGCTCATTCGCTCTTGGCCGTCTCTCTCGTCGATGAACCATATCCACCTTGTGGTGACGCCATCTCGATCATGAGTCTCGGACAAGACTTTGTACGCGAACGAATCTGTGTCGCGTCTCGTGCGCAGATGATGCACTACAACGAGGCGCTCGAGACGCCGCTGCCGTATCAGATCAAGTCCGTGATGGGCACCGAGTGGCAGGGCAAAGGAATCGAGCGTCTGACTCAATCAGTTGTACGAGAGCACGAGCAATGCTAGCAGCGCGTCTGCTAGTCGACACCAGTGAGGCGGTATCTGATTCATGAGCCCCCTTACGAACTCGGTCGAGATAGAGAGGCGTCGTGGCGGAGTACGTACCGCCCAACATGACGCAGACAGTGGTCGAGATGATGATCAGCACGACGTTGGGTCATCTGCACAACCGACTGGGCCATCCACTGTCGCGAGTCAATCGATACCCGGTGCTGGATGCGTGTCTGCAACCATCGCCGACTCGTGCTCTGGCAGTCGTATCGTTCTCGGTAGGCCGCATACATCTCCTTCTCGCGTGCTCTCGAATCCGACATCGACATCTCGACCACACGATCCTCACACCGCAGTGACCGCGTGCTTGTAGAATGAATCGTACAAATGTGGAGTGCTCCATGCTGGAGGTCAGAGTATGCGAGACATCATGTACACCTCGATGCATGCCACGATCCACGACGACTGTGCTGCGGCGCCGCTCACGTCGTGCATCTACTCGCTGCCGACCTATGTCAATGGCCACATTGAGCAGATCCAGTGCAATCGAAGACTCGTAGGCATGTTCGCACGTCGACATCGTGATGCGAGTAATGCGTGTCACTCACTCACTCACTCACGCGATGATCGGCACCGCTAGAGCATCACGCCTTGGTGGCAGTACTCACGCAGAACCACATCTCGATCTTGAAGGCGATGCCGGAGATGCTCGATAGCTCGATCGATATCGCCGAGTCCGGCATCGCCATGATGGAGGAGCTCGAATGCCTACAGTTCTCGAGCATCCTCTCCGACATGGTGCTGCCAAACTGGCCCGTGCACCGAACAGCCAGCATCTACTGCTTGACGCAAGATGGCACCGTGTATCTATGTACGTGACCGATCACGCCGATCCTCGAGATCTTGCTCGGCTGATCGGATCGTCTGTGGTTCAGGGGATCTGCTTCGTGGTGCCAAGGTGCGGGTGCTCAAGCCAGCAGGCTCGACGTCCACGAGTGAGGGGTACGTGTCTCCAGCCACGACCGCGCCGATCGCGGATCCTCATGTGTGCATTGGAATGCGTCTCCAGTCGATGCTCGCTCACAGGCCATCCCGATACGATCCACTTCTCGCAAGGATCGAACTTGTATCAACTCGACTTTCGCGTACGTCGTCACGGTGCTGCCATCTCTCGAACTTGGACAGATTGAACCAACCATCGACAACCACACGATGCAGATGCCTCAAACCTACCAGAAGGCCGTGTACACGAGCGCGAGCGCCATCTGCGCTCTGCAGGGCTCGCATCCTCGCAATCCGTTTGTCAGTGCCGTCTGTGACGCCGACACCATGATGCTGTTCGACACTCGATCCATGGCTCATCCTTGGGTATGACGCTCGCGCGCCTCATCTGCACCATGACAGCGACTCACGCAAGCGGCTCTACTGCTGCGCGAATGCCAAGGCTCAATGGCAGCACTTCCAGCCCGCCCTACCGCCCCACGCAATTCAGATCGAGACCTATGGTGAGCCGACTGGTGTTGCCCAACCAAGCAGTACGACGACGACGACGGTGATTGACTTCTGCTAGCTCCAGTACAGCTGCTGACCATGTGGCAAACAACGAAACGCTAGCATTCCTCTCTTGGAACTGTGATGTCGGAGACGCGCTCGTGTATCGCGAGACTGTACACGACATGCACACGCCGATACCGTTCGATGCCCTGCGTGGAACCGTGATGCCACGCGCCAAGATACCGATCGCGCTTCCTTCGACGGTCGACGACGAGTACTTCAACGAGATCAAGACCAACTACAACACCACCCGCCCACCGGCTTGCAGTTGGACTGCTCGCGAGGTGTTGAGCCACTCGCTGGCCGGTGCGGCTCTGTTATCTCTCGGTGACTCGAACGATCCCAAAGGCACGTACCTCCCGCTCTCCAGCTCTTGCTTGCACTAACTAGCGAGCGCGGACGGCACGACAGGCGCACGGTTCACATCACTGCAGCTGCTCCAAACCGGAGACCTCTACGCACAAGAGTTCCTGCTGGTCGATCTCCTCGATCGCTCGATACCCAAGTCGCTCTTGGCCCATTCGGACGAGAGGCCTTATTACCCAAGCGAGCACGAGTCGTTTGCCGCCTCCGATTTAGAGTTCATCAAGATGCCACAAGCGATTCGGCAAGGTCCGCACGCTGCTCGCTACGAACTCCTCTGCATTGAAGCTAGCTAACTTGTCTCGCTCCCACGCACAGCATTCCGCGCCGTAACACAACCAGAAACGATCGACAGCAATACTGACGAAGACGAAGAACTGATTGCCGCCACGGTCGACATTGCCATCCAGTTCATTCAAGAAGGAAGGCACCCCTACTCCTTGTACGGCAGAGGCAATATTGCGTGACCGACGATACTCTCTCGCTCTCTCGCTCACTGACGTGCGCCAGGTTCGAAATCTATCGGCACTGCTGCGCGGTAAACGAGCGCGTTGCCACCGGCGTATCAAGAGCCTGCCTGCAGCAGAAGCTCGATGAGGCAGCGGCCGAGCTCCACGAGAATGAGCTAACGTCAGCGTTCCGCGGCAGACGCACGCCCATCTACGTGTATCAGACTCCGCCCGGCGTCGAGAACGAGCCCGTCGCATACCATCGCTTCTACTGCGATCTCAAGTGGGCTCGCAGTCAGTTCAATGCGGCGACCGTGCTCCTCGCGAGCGAAAAGCCCGACGAGAAGAAGGAGCAAGCCTCGAGTGAGACGATGACCACCTTGGACCTGATCATGGCACTGACGCCGAGAGGTCCGCGAGTCGACGAACCAAGGGACGAATCCATGTACCGACTCGCCGACAACCACATCATCGATGTCGCCCGGCTGCAGGAGATCTGGCAGGGAAGCAGCACCACACAGCAGAGCACCTCAGGTACTTCCGCGCGGCTGCTTGTTTGCTTAGTTGCGCCGTGTACGTGTACGTGTACTCACTATGCCACGGGAGTGCAGAAGGAGAATGGTCGGTCGTCGGCACGCCTGCACGTTCTCCTCGTGGCACACCTGCACGATCTCCTCGTGGCACACCGCTGCAATCGCCCCGTGGCACGCCATCGCGAACGCCACGATAAACTCCGCAACACGTTGTTCGTTTAGCTCTTGCAATACTGGTGTACATTGTGTATTTTGGCGGCCTGGGCGGAGAGGTGAGGTGAGGAGAGGCGTTTACTCGTCGGAAGATGAAGGCTCCGTTTCGAGTCGCTCGGTAAGCGAGATAGCGTCGTCCGTCGTGGCATCGGGCTGCTGCTCGGGCTCGGTGGTGGTCGTAGAGACTGCAACCACCAAATCGACCTCGGCGAGCACGCCGTCATCCTGTGCCGATTCGGTGTGCACAGCCGCCACTGCAACCAGATCGACCTCACTCATTGTGGCAGCAGCACCCAGATCGATCGTGGCGAGAGCACCATCGTCGCCGTCCTCGTGGGCATCAGTGACTACTGCGCTTCCTTCCTCCACGACGGCCGCTGCGGCTTGGATCTCGACTTGGGCGGTGGAAGCCGTATCTTGTTGCTCCTGCAGTTGTTCGATCGGCTCAGCGACGTCGGCAGTCGCCGAGCCCAGGTCCGGCAGTACGTCTGGCGAAGCGGGCTCGGTCGAAGTGACTGCGGCTGACGTCGACGAAGCAGACCTGGGCGAGCTGGTGTCGCCGCGCTTGCGGCTGTGGCGATTCCTGCTGCCCGAGCTCTCGACGCTTCGCTCGAACAGGCCGAACGCCAAGTCGCGGTCCTTGTCCGACGACGGCGTGAGCGTCTCGACGTTGAGCTTGGGCACCACGAGGCGCGCCCACTCGATGGCCCACACGGCCAGCGGGCGCATGTACGAGATGGCGCGATAGCCACCGTTCTCGTCCCATGCCTCGGGCGTCTGGAACCAGTAGCCGTAGTCTTGGTACGTGACGCGGAAGATGCCGTACGCCGTTTGCCATGCCTCATCGAACAGGCCCTCCTGGAACATGGCGGCCGCCACGCCGTACGTGGTTCCGGTCCATACTTCGCTCGACTGCATGCACGTGCGGTCGATTTGTTTCGCTGCCATGATGATTGTCGCACACGAGCACGAGTGTGAGTATGTCAGCGGCGCGCTCAGTCCGCACACAGCGCCGCCAGCAATCACGTAGACCTACTGGGAGTCATGCCGTTGATGGCGCCCATTCGTCCGTTCTTGAAGCCCATGACGTTGTATTCGTAGACGGTCTTGAGGGAGCTTCGAGCATTCTCGTGGGGTACCTGCAGCATCGCGATCGCGATCGCGTGAGTGAGGCGCCTCTTCACCCGCGCGCGACGTGCGGCTCTGCAACGACAACGTACAATCGGAGGCAAGCCACACGCCACCGCATACCACTGGCCAGCCATCTGGTCGGCCATAATGTTGACCGAGTGCGGACTGCCGACATGCCAAGAGTCACGTTACTGCCGTCACTTGCGAGATGACGATCGATGGATGGATGGATGGATGGATGGATGGCACTCGTACCTGTTGGATTGATCATAGTTGTAGTATCGTCCGTTCCACAACTTGGCGTTGTAGACGCCTTGTGCCTTTTTGCGCAGCGAGTCAAAGTATTGCTGCTCGCCATCGAGCTGCAGTGCCTTGGCCATGGCGGCCGTGGCTGCCAATGCCGCGATCCAGAGGCCTCCGCAGTAGGCGCTCGGGCCAACGACGTCCCATGTATCGTAGGTCTGGTCTGGGAAGCCGCCGTTCTCGATCATACCGTCGCGATCGGCATCGAATCGCTCGAGGTAGTGCATGGCCTCCCATACGACCTCCCACATGTCGCTGAGAAAGTCGAGGTCCTGCGTTGCTACATAGTCACGATACACTTGAAGCGCAAACTACGGTGCCCGCTGTCGGTCAGCCAATCATCGCTCGATCGACCTGGGAGTTACACCCTCACACACTCGAACCAACCTTGCTGTTGAGATCCTTCCAGGCATTGATCTCGTGAATGCAATACCCGTTAACTCGCTTCCAAGGCGAGCCACTCGGGACGCCGACATCGTGGGGAACAGCACCACGAAGCTTGACCGGGCACATGACGCCGTCAGCGAGTGCCATTTGCATTTCGAGCGGCGTGTGAATCAAGGTGCAGCGAGCAATGTCTCGCTGGAGGTTGAGCTGTTTCAATGACGCGCCAGTGGTTAGCGTGGTCGACTCGATGCAAGCAATCGCTCAATCGAACGAACGAACGAACCTCGAGCTGCGGCCACAGTTGTATGAGTGCAAAGCTCGCGTAAAAGTGCACGTCGTAGGTGTTGTACATGAGATACTCGTGACTCTCAAGATAGAGATATCGGCCAAAGGTGTCGTTGGCGTCGTCGTCATCCTCGCCGATGCGACGTGGCGTCGATGTGTGGCTCGTGCTCGAGCGCAGGTCGCTTTCGGCGCCACGGTCGGGAGTTCGAATCGCGCGTTGTGCAGGAGTGATCGGGATCGTCAACTTGACCTTGCCTACTCACGCACACGCCGGTGCTGCTGGATCAGCAAACGGTGTTGCCGCGTGGCATTGCATCACAGAAACGAACCATCGAGCAGAGCGGTTTTGGCCGTCTTGCGCACAAGTGACAAGCCGCCCTTGGTCTGGTACTGCACGCCCGTCTCGAGGTCACCCAGGCCAAAGACGATCTTTCCGGTAGAGTGCTCAGCTACGCAACCACAAGCCATCGTGGCATCAGTGTCAAGAGCTGCACAGAGAGAACGATCTCGAAGCAAGCCACGCGAACAAAGACAAGAGCGAGCAGCGAGATCAACAGCGCAGCAGCGGGGGTTTGCTGTGCGCGCGAGAGCGAGAGCGAGTTGCACGACTTTGGGGGAGCGACTTACTGTCTTCGAAGATGACATGCCCCTCTGCAAGGGCTTCAGGGTCCGAAAACAGGAGATAGTCGGCTAGCACCTGGCTTGCCCGTTGCCTCTCAAGGTCGGCTGTGTGAAGTTGAGAGAGTACAGCCATGAATTCACTCACGCCGACGAACGAACATACACACACGCACAGCGCCACTCTCACAGTGCGAACAAGCAAACTTACTCACACTCACACACAAGAGATTGGTAGGAGAAACGTACTGCTGTCCTCGGTTGAGGTGTCAGTCGGTGCAGCACGAAGTGAGTCGTTGGGTTTGAGTGTACCGTCGGGGAGCACCTCCTCCTCGACCCAGACACTACCTCCAGCAGTGACGTAGTACAGCTCGTTGAAGAGCGTGCACTTGTACCACTCGGGAATCGACGGATCGTCGCAGATCGGCTGTTGCCACTCTTCGATTGCTCGCTCCCACAGGCGCCAGTCGCGTAGTGCCGCGGCGGCCAAGTGTTGCACGCGTTCTTGCGTCGAGCTGTGAAATGCAACCAACAATGCGTGAGTGGCTGAGTGTGTGAGTGAGTGAGTGACTTCTGTGATGGCCAACGTACTGTTGCTTAAAGTATCGCATGTATCGACGCTGATACGCCGTTCCGTCACCGAATCGGATGATGGGCATGTCCCATGCCAGAGCAAAGACAATCTCTTGTTTGCCTCCCGCTGGCACAGTGACCCTGAGCACAGAAACGAGCGTGAGCCGACGTGCACTACGACTGTACGCTACCACGAGGCACTCACTCGGTCGTACTTGCGAGCGACCGCGCCGCCAATGGTCACGCCGGCAACCGAAAGGTTCGAGGCGCTCTTGACGCGCTTGTCGTTGGGAGCGTGGCTGAGCATGCCGTTGGCAGCGAACGAGTCCCACACCTCGGCGCCCGACTTGGAGGTCTCGAACATGGGCATGCACGAGACGGTCTCGGCGCCGATCGGCTGCTCGGTCGCGATGGCGAACGCGAGCGGGTCAGAGACTCGCGTCGGAGGAGTGATGGGAACGCCCTCGTTGCCGGCGTTCAACGGCACGGTGGTGCGCGAGTAGTTGTGCGTCATTTGCACACCAATGTACTCGTTGTTGTTCGGTGTGTCGCGCGTCGAAGTGGAGGCGCCCGAGGCCGACGTGTGCTCGGTAGCGAGACGGAAGAGGTTGTTGTGGTGGCCGCCCTCAGCGTCACTCGCGCCGCCCATTCCATTCTGGAACGTGAACATCAAGCTGACTTCGATGGCCTCACTGGCGTGGTGCACGTCAGTCGTTAGCTCGGTGCGGTGCGGTGCGAGTTGCGGCGCAGAGGCGGACATACGTTGGATGGAGGTTCTCGATCTCCCACACGAACACGCACGCCGGATAGCTCGATTCCTTGTAGTTGTTGGGGATCACGGGCGAGATCTGACGGCATGTCATCTGGAGGTGCGGGTCGATGTGTCGCAGCTGCTCGGGCGAGTAGGTGGTCCACGCTCGCGGGAACAGCGCATGGTAGGTGCCCTCGATGTCGAGGCACGTAAACTTGTCGAGCGCATCGCGACGGATCCAACGGGTCGGCGGCGTTCGTGGCGTACGAGTCTCGTTGCCGGGCGTAGCAGGCGCCGAGAGATTGGCCGAGCTCGCGACCGACTCCGACGCATCCCTCCTGAGGCTGCTCGAGAGATTCGGCACCGAGACCGACGTCAGCGGCGCAGGTGCGTCGGGGTGTGGCACCGTCGGTGGCACGGAGAGGTTGTAGAACGAGGTCGACGGTGCGATGACCGATACGAAGGCCGAGCCGTCGCCTGGCGTTGGTGGTGGCTCGCTCGAGCGAAGGAACCAGCTCGAGGCCGAGGATCGCAACGACGGCGTCGAGGTGCGCTGGGCGGCGCTGTCGGGCTTGATACGGCGAGCGTACATGGAGAACTGGTCGGCCTTGACGCTGCCGTTGATGGGGTATCCCGCATGAAGGAAGAAGGTGTTGAAGTCGCCTCGCCAGCCACTACAAGGTCGATGACGGATCGTCGATGATGGCGATAGATCATGATAGATAGATAACGGGTCGTTATGGTATCGATAGATCATGTCGATGGATAACGGATCGATGGATCATGATAGATAGATAACGGATCGTTATGATATCGATAGATCATGATAGATTCATGTCAGCGCTGTGACGTTGCTACATGAAGCTCCACACACAGGCAGCAGGCAACAGGCAGCAGCAGGCAGCAGCAGGCAGCAGCAGGCAGCGTACCGAGTGATGGTGCCGCAGCCGATGCCTCCAAGCGGCACGCCCTTGTTGGCCATGACCAACGGCCCGTTGAACGGATCGATGAATGGCTCTGTGGCACGAGCAACGGTGTATGTATGCATGTATACGCGTTTGTATCAGTGTACGGATGCGTGGGAGGCGCTCGCGAGCAGCCACGAGGCGCAGCCGTTGCTCGCTCGAGGTCGCTCGAGGTCGTTAGCGCCATACCTCGACCCACGCTTCGCTCCTTGTTGACGAAGCCACGCATACGCCAACCGAGCGAGATCAACTTGACGCCGTCTCGAATCGAGACCTTGAATTGGCTCGGGTTGCGATGGAGCTTGCTCTGGTCGCGACACCACGAGCATCCGGGAGGTCGTGTGCTCTCGAACGGTATCAGCTCGCCGTGGTCCGTGAGCGCGTTGGCGCTCGCGTTCGAGTTCGACGCCGCGAGGCCGATCGACGAGCTCGAGGCCGACATGGTCTCGAGCTCGTGGCCGTTCTCGAGCTCCTCATCGGTGATATCGACGGTACCTCGACGAGAGGGAGTGGTGGTGGTCGAGCGTCGCGAGGCGTTGGCGGTCGATGCGCGAGTCGGCGTACCCAACGATGCCGCCGCTGCCTCGTGCGACATCGTGGTCGATTCGAATCGGTTGGATCGATGAGATCGATGTGTTTGTGTGTGTGGCGGTCTAGGTCTCGGACAGGGCTCACACACACGCAGAGACAGAGAGACCGAGCGAGTGGCACCTCGATGTGGCAGCGAGCGAGGCAGCGAGCGAATGACCTCGACGACCTCGACGACCTCGACAGCATCAACCAACCACACAACCAACACGCAACCACAATGGCCACCACTCGCCCCAAAGTACTCGTAGCAGTGTCAGGTAGCGTCGCCACGATCAAGCTCTCGCGTCTGGTCGAGGCGCTCGTGGCCTTCGCCGAGGTGCGGGTCGTCACGACGCGCCACGCGCGCCACTTCTTCTCCGACGACGCCATCGACCGCTCGGTGCCGATCTACACCGACGAAGGCGAATGGCACAACTGGCATCGCATCGGTGACCCCGTACTCCACATCGATGTATGATCAAGCCGCCACTGACGTGCCGCCTCCATGCCATGCGATACTGATGTCGATTGTATCGATTTCGATCATATCATATCGATCTCGTTCGATCGCGCCATGAATGAATGTAGCTGCGCCGCTGGGCGGACGTCTTCGTTGTGGCGCCACTCTCGGCCAACACTCTCGCGAAGCTCGCCAACGGCCTCTGTGACAACCTACTGGTACCGCGAACCCGCACGCCATATGCGCATCGACCAAACCAACCGAGCAATGTCGCTGATTCCAACGTGGCGCCTTGATGTCGATGCTCGTGCTGCCGACCAAGACCTGCGTGGCACGAGCTTGGGACTTCAGCAAGCCGTTCCTCGTGGCGCCAGCCATGAACACCATGATGTGGGACCATCCATTCACTGCGCGACACCTCGACGTGCTGCGCGAGCTCGGCATCGTCGTCATTCCGCCCATCTCGAAGAGCCTGGCGTGCAAGGACGTCGGTGCGTGACCAAACCAACGCCGACCGTGCATGGCTCATGAACTGATTGGATTGGATTGGATTGGATTGGATTGGATTGGATTGGATTGTTGATTGGATTGGTTTGGATTGGATTGGGAGTGGCATAGGAATGGGCGCCATGGCCGAGGTACCGACAATCGTGGAGGCTGTGCGCCAATACAGCAGCAACATCGCCGCTGCCGCTGATACTGGCTGTACGGCATCTACAACCTCGTGCAGTGCCAGCGAGTGAGAGCTGCGCACGTTCCAGCGAGCAATGCTTCTCTTCCAACCTATTCGAAACGAATGGCACACCCGAACCAGCTGGATGACGTAGCTCAAACGAGGTTTAGAGAGGAAGGGAGGTTGCAAGTCGAGAGAGTGAGAGAGTGCGAGCGAGAGAGGATGGCAGCAGGGTGCGATGGATCGATCAATCTGTCAATCGGTGTGGATAGGAGAGTGGCCGGCACATATGTGGCTCACTGACTGCGGCGCCAGGCACGATAACTTAGCGGTGGCCATCGAACAGCAGGGTCTGGTACGACGTGATGGGCCAATCGGGCGCCAGGCCCTCGAGCGTGTCGGAGAGCGTGCGCGCCTTGCTCATGGCCGGACGCACGGCGCTCTGGTACAACGTGGCGGCCGCCACCGGGCTGAGGCTCGCGTCCGACGCCTTCTTGATCGAGTAGTCGAGCGCGTCGGCGGCACCGATCAGCCGCTCGGTGAGGTCGCGCACGGTGGCGAAGCGGCTTGCGAGGTGCTTGGCGCTCTCGGTGCTGTTGGCGTTGAGCGCCGATCCGAGCTGCGACTGCAACTGGACGCCGGCGTTGATGACGCGCTGGTTCAGGAGCTTGAGCATCGAGCGAGCCTCGACCTCGACATCGAGTGCAAAATTGCCGAGGAACACGTCGCTGTCATGTCAGAGATTGCGCACGATCACGTGAGTGAGTGAGTGAGTCAGGTAGTGTATGGGCAGCATATCGAGCGAACGTACTGGCGCAACCGCAGCTCGTCCTCTGCGAGTACTTGAGTCGAACGGAAGAGCTCGAGGTTCTTCTCGTCGAGGAAGTGTCGGAAGGCATCGGGCGTGCTCTTGAGGTTGAGCAGGCCGCGCTTGGCAGCCTCGGTCTGCCACTCGGGCGCGTAGCCGTTGCCGTCAAAGATCACGCGCTCGTGCTTGGTGAGCGTGTCGGCGATGACCGTGCGAGTGGCGTCGGCGGCGCTCTTGCCCGAGCGAATCAGACGCTGGATCTCGCCGTCGAGGAACGCGAGCGAGTCGGCCGTGATGGTGTTGAGCACGGTGGTCGACCACGACGGGTTGTGCGATGCTCCGACGGCGCGGAACTCGAACTTGTTGCCCGTGAACGCGATCGGCGACGTTCGGTTGCGGTCGGTCGCCTGACGACGGAACTCAGCGAGGAACGGGATGCCGTATGATTGGACCTGATGAGACGAGCACGACATGCATGAGTGTGAGGCACATGAATCAGCAGCGAGTGTGAGGCACACGTGCGCTTGCACGACCACGACGACGTACGGCATCGTTGTTGCTCGGATGGTAGTCGCGGCCGTTCTTGGCGGCATCGAAGAAGCGCGAGATCTCCTCGCCGAGGTAGATCGACATGATGGCAGGCGGCGCCTCGTGGCCGCCGAGACGGTGGTCGTTGCCAGCCGAGGCGACGGCGGCGCGGAGCAGGTCGGCATGCAGGTCGGCCGCTCGCACGAAGGCCGCGAGCGCCAAGCCAAAGTATGGGTTCGTCGGCTCGAAGAAGGTCGGCACGAGGTTCGAGCCGAAGCTCCAGTTGTTGTGCTTGCCCGAGCCGTTGATGCCAGCGAAGGGCTTCTCGGCGAACAGCACCTGATAGCCGTTGCTCTGTGCGGTCTCGCGCAGCAGCTCCATCTGGAAGAGGTTGTTGTCGACCGCCAAGTTGGCGCTCTCAAAGTGAGGCGCGATCTCGTACTGGCCTGGCGCCACCTCACTGCCGCCACCGAGTGAGCGATCGACCGACCAAGCCACCACATTGATCAATACACGGATCACGATGGAGTGCGTGCATGCATCAGACGAGCTCACCGCGAGCGAGTAGGTGCTCTACATACGCGTGACGTGTCGTGCACGGTACTCCGAAGCGCCACGCGCGCTGCTCGAACTCATGGATGCAACGCAAGGCAGCCTCGGTCATGGGAGCATAGTAGCGATCTGAGTGGTTCTGGGTGCGCGGTGGTGCAGCACCGAGCAGTGTGCGTCCGCTGGCGAGCAGATCGGGACGCGACTGTGCAGCCGTGCTGTCGACCTATGTGTATGTACGTGTGTGCGCCCCCGATCGACCACCCGAGATATACGCAATCGAATCCTGCAGTATGAGTCGAGATGCGCAGTGTTGTGGCACTCTACGTGCTCGCCATGATGGCGCCGAGCGTCTAGTTGCTCGTAGAGCGTGTGAGGACGCACCAGGAAGAACTCTTGCTCCAAGCCGCAGTCGGCCCACACGGTCGTATGGCCCGCGGCACCGATCGTGTCCATGAGCTTGAGCGTCGCCTTCTCGAGCGCCACCTCGCTGCGCAACAGTGGCACCTGCATATCGACATGCACGCCAGTCACTCGCCAGTGAGTGAGGGTCGTCGAGCAGTACGAGCGCGCGAGCGTGCTTGCAGACGTGTGTATCGCGCCTGTGCAGCACCTTGTAGTCGAGCGCCGCTCCGTTCCAGCCGACAAAGATACTCGGGATCATCAAGGTGGTCGAACCGCCCTTCTCCATCACACGAATACGCGACGATGGATCCCAGATGGCGTTGCTAGCGATCGAGAGCAGTCGCATCATGTGAGTACGAGCAGGCGCCGTGTATGCTCGTGCGAGTCGTACCCGCGCGCTTGGTGCGTGGCTCGCAGGCCGCCGTTGGGGAACGACGAAGCATCAGGCTCCGAGGTCTGATGGATATCACGAGATGCGTGTGAGAGCTTGCCCCACCATCGACGATACGGCTCGGCGTGTGCGGGCGGCAGCGCGTACGTACCAGCAGGGTCTTGCCCTTGAAGCTCGTGGTCAGCTCACCGTCGGCGCTGGCCTTGATCCAAGCATCGTGCTTCTCGGCGATCGAGCCAGTCAGCGGCTGGAAGCAGTGGGTGTAATGCGTAGCACCTGAAGCACCGACACACGTTCTCATAGTGTGTGAGTGTGAGGCAGGAGGCGGAGCGTATCGGGCATCGGCACCCGATCGATCGATCGATCGACATGGCGAGTGTACGCGCAATCTCGCGCGAACGGACGCGCGAATGGACCACCACGCCACCGCAGCAGCAGCAGCAGCCTCATCGCCTCAGCGAGAGAGAAGAGAGCACACGCGCTCCGACTCTGCCACTTTTCCGTCGCTCTTTCTCCTCCTCTCGCTCGCGATCTCTCTCGCCCGTTGCTGCTGCGTCGCGATCGTGGCGCACGTCGCTGGATCGACGTAGAGCGAACGCGGCTCGAACCGCTCGCTGGGTGGTAACGCACCTTGGCTCTCGGCCCACTCGAACAGGGCCTTGGCGAACTGGTCGACCGCGGCAGCGCTCGGTGGCTTGCGAGTGCGCTTGGCATCAGTGATTTCCTGTGTCGAATCGAGAGTGAGGCGTGAGATCGTCGCTGCCCGGGCTGGCGCCTGCCTGCCTGCCTGCGTGTGCACGCAACGAAGCCGGTACGTACGCTCACCACGGCCGGGGGCAGCACCTTGGCCATCTTGGCGGGCGTGAAGACCTGGCTGGCAAACTTGAACGGATCGTTGCGCGCCGTTGTGTGGACAGCGCGCCGAGCAATTGTCGAAAGCATGCTGCTGCGCTGGTGGGCTGCCGCCGCTGTTGCTGCTGCAAGTGGCGTGCAAGGGGAATGGAAGCAAATGAACTGCACCTCCGGACGAAGCCGAGGTTTTCACGCGGTACGTGCTGGGAACGAGAGGGGAAAGGCGGCGGGAGGGTACACGAATGGCGCTCGGCAGCTCACGAACGAGGCACGGAGAGGGAGCGAGAGAGAGAGAGAGCACACGCGAACTCCGAGCGCCGAGCACAAGGACGCCCGAGCCAGCGGTAGCGGAATGGCGGGCTCGATCGGCTAGGCCGAAGGTCCCGTGCCCCGGGTGCGTGCCAGTACTCTCGCTGTTTGAAGCACTGTGGCTGCACTCACTGTGGCGCCCGCTGCCTGGCCGCACCCAGCCGCTTGTGCGTAGCGGCGGTCGGGGGGAGAGCAACGATATCGGGGGCGTTCTAGATACTTTCCAGCCCGTACTGAGAGCTCAGCAACAGCGCCCAACCGCCCGACTTGTTGTTGGCTTGCCTCTGGCTTTCTCGTGTCCTAAGGTGCGTCTGTTACCCACGTCGCCCGCCACAGAGCAACGAGATTCCAAGGATTTGAGGGGAGCGAGCAGGAGGAGGCTCAAACACCCTCGACAAATGCGAAAGGGAAAAATGGCGTAAAATCACTTAGCCAAAACGACAAAACAGGCTGCTGGTGCTGCTGGTGACGTCGACAAGCTCGTCGTTGCTCTGCTCGTGTGCCTCGTCAGCCTGAGCGCTCCGCCACATACTCACGTACAGCCTTCCCTCCCTCTCTGGCTCTTGCTTCCCGCCTCCTGCTCGCCTGCACCTGTATGTTGGCGCGTGTACACCAGCCAGCCATGAAGTTCGCGAGTCGGCGAGCAATCTCGTGTAACGAGCTGGCTGCCTCGTTGTTGGCACTGC
>Ga0209935_1003440_pt1 | contig 16350 bp, 21 predicted proteins | sample ThiBio_1000_plan_2_FD_183958 | JGI IMG/M metagenome (GOLD analysis project Ga0209935, IMG submission 183958) | Wastewater bioreactor microbial communities from Cape Town, South Africa - Thiocy_cont_1000_plan (SPAdes) | ecosystem: Engineered > Bioreactor > Thiocyanate-remediating >... | reverse complement strand
GCTGCACACGTCGCCCATGCACCCGCAGACCAACGGCCTCACGGAGCGCTTCAACCGCACGCTGTGCAACATACTCGCATCGTACGTCAACGATCGACACAGCGACTGGCCCGAGTATCTGCAAGCGGCCACCGCAGCCTACAACCATGTCGTTCAATCATCGACACACGAGACGCCGTACTTTCTCTTCCATATGCGAGACCCGATCGCGCTAGACGCGGTAGGAACGCATGTGCCGACGGAAGCCTTCCTCTCAGCCGATGATTTCCGAGCCAAGCTCCCCCAATGCTTCGCGAAGCCAAGAAGCGCGTCGCCGACAACGAGATGCTACGTGCCGAGCGACAAGAGAACCTGCCGCATCGCCAGCCACAGGGCACGCCGTTCATGGGAGGAGAGCAAGTGCTCCGCCGCACGCCCAGCTCGTACGACGGACGCACAGTCAAGCTGGCTCGCGAGTGGCAAGGACCGTACCGCATCGCCGAGGTCATTGACTCGCACACGGTCCGTCTCTACAATCCCACGACCCGTGAGCCAGACACCACGCCGATCAATGTCTCTCAACTCAAGAGATTCATTAACTACAAGCAAGACAACCAGCCGCCAGAGCAAGAGCCGCCGCCAGAGGAGATCCAAGCTGGCGACACGTTTGAGATCGACCGTATCCTCGAGCACCGCATCGGTCGAGACGGCAAACGCCAGTACAAGGTCCGCTGGCGAGGATAATCGGCACGCCACAACAGCTGGGCATCCGAGGACGCCCTGCAAGCAGACGAGCTCTTGCACGACTACGAAGCCAGAGCAAGTTCGGTACCGGCAGCACCGAAGCCGCCAGCTGCCCCACAGCAAGCAACGACCTCTCGCCTTCGCCCTCGCCCCCATCGGAGATAGGTAGGGTCTAACGCCGCACACGAGGTGCGTACGTCACGAGGTCAGCAAGCAAATGACATCCTGCACAGGAGGTCATGCAGCGCACGCAACAACCCACGTTCATCACTCGTGTCGTCGCGCCACCATCACCGCATCACCACGCACCAAACACCAATGCTCGCCTACAAATACACCGACTGGTTGTGCATCAGTCAGTCTTTCGCCCAGCCTCATACGCCTCGCCATCCAAGCCTCGTGTACTCGGTGATCCCGAGCTAGAGACCCGTGTTACACTCTTCAAGTACCAATAGTCCAAGAGAGCTCATATCTCATCAAGTACCAATAATTCAAGAGAGCCTATCTCATCAAGTACCAATAGTTCAAGAGAGCTCATCTCATCAAGTACCAATAGTTCAAGAGAGTTCATCTGATCAAGTACCAATAATCCAAGAGAGTTTATCTGATCAAGTACCAATCATTCAAGAGAGCTCATCTGATCAAGTACCAATAATCCAAGAGAGCTCATCTGATCAAGGACCAATAATTCAAGAGAGCTCATCTCATCAAGTACCAATAATCTAAGAGAGTTTATCTGATCAAGTACCAATAATTCAAGAGAGCTCATCTGATCAAGTACCAATAGTCCAAGAGAGCTCATCTCTCATCAAGTACCAATAATTCAAGAGAGCTCATCTCATCAAGTACCAATAATCTAAGAGAGTTTATCTCATCAAGTACCAATAGTTCAAGAGAGCTTATCTGATCAAGGACCAATAGTTCAAGAGAGCTCATCTCATCAAGCACCAATAATTCAAGAGAGTTTATCTGATCAAGTACCAATAATTCAAGAGAGCTCATATCATCAAGTACCAATAATCCAAGAGAGCTCATATCATCAAGTACCAATAGTCCAAGAGAGTTCATCTGATCAAGTACCAATAATCCAAGAGAGCTCATCTCATCAAGTACCAATAATTCAAGAGAGCTTATCTGATCAAGTACCAATCATTCAAGAGAGCTTATCTCATCAAGTACCAATAATTCAAGAGCTCATCTCATCAAGTACCAATAATCTAAGAGAGCCTATCTGATCAAGTACCAATAATTCAAGAGAGCTCATCTGATCAAGTACCAATAATCCAAGAGAGTTCATATCATCAAGTACCAATAATCCAAGAGAGCTCATCTGATCAAGTACCAATAATTCCAGAGAGCTCATCTGATCAAGTACCAATCATTCAAGAGCTCATCTCATCAAGTACCAATAATCCAAGAGAGTTTATCCGATCAAGTACCAATAATTCAAGAGAGTTCATATCATCTATCATCAAGGACCAATAATCCAAGAGAGCTCATCTGATCAAGTACCAATAATCCAAGAGAGTTCATCTGATCAAGTACCAATCATTCAAGAGAGTTCATCTGATCAAGTACCAATAATCCAAGAGAGCTTATCTGATCAAGTACCAATAATTCAAGAGAGTTCATATCATCAAGGACCAATAATCCAAGAGAGTTCATATCATCAAGTACCAATAATTCAGGAGAGCTCATCTGACCAAGTACCAATAATTCAAGAGAGCTCATTTGACCAAGTACCAAGTACCGAGGACCTCGATGGGGTTGATGGGGCAAGGGTGTTGGTGGTGGTGGTGGGCAGGACAAACAAACAAATAACAAAAAAAAACACGATGCTCAGTGTGAGGATCGAACTCACGACCTTGAGCTTATTAGGCCCACGCTCTACCGACTGAGCTAACCGAGCAACTTGTTCGTTTCCTTTTGCTCTTCACTGCCATACTTGTTTTCGCCACCCTTCATGGTGGTGGCTGCTGTTCTTGTTCCTCTGCTTGGCTTGCGCACGAACCTCTCCCTCTGTTCATGATCGCTGCTCTCGTTCGCTCTCCCTCTCCTCAAGAACCCTCTTCGACCTCCTTCTTCTCTCATCTGCCTCCAACCTTCAACCCGCCTCCTCAACACCCAACCTCCCAATCCCTCCTTCAATCCAACTCCTTCAATCATGGCCTTCTCCAGCTCCAAGTCGAGTCTCCTTCAGTCATCGGTGCGTGCGAGCTCTCCTTCCTTTGGTGCTGAGACATTCCTCTCATTTCTTGCTTCTCTTCTCTTGATGGTTCTCGTGTGCATGATCGAGAGCAGGCCAAGATGAGTGCCGAGTGCATGGAGGTGTACACCGAAATGAACCATTACCGATCGCACCTCAAGTACGCTGTGTTCAAGCTCACTGCCGACGAGTCCGAGATCGTGGTCGAGGCTCGAGGCGACCGATCGTCGACTTACGAAGAGTTCGTGTCTCACTTTCCCGAGAACGACATTCGATGGGCATGTGCGTGGCTCTCTCTCTCTCTCTCTCTCTCTCTCTCTCGTGCGTGGTTGTCAGAGTCACTCACCGAGTCACACGACGCATGAGCAGTGGTGAGCATCGAGTACACGACCAAGAGCGGCTTCGCACGATCGAAGCTCGTGTACGTCACTTGGATTCCCGACACCATCTCTCGAGCGACCTTCAAGGAGTCGGCGCGAGTCAAGTCGACTGGCTTGCTCCAATCGGGAGTGCTCCGATCGGCGTTCAAGGGAGTGGGAAGCTATGTCGAGGCCAATCAACCCGACGAGCTCGAGATCGGCAATGTGCTGGAGCGTATCGCTCGACGAGACCGAGAGGAGGCCGACTTGACCACTGGTCGATGAGCGATCACCGTGCCACTCTCTGTGTGAGTATGCTGTCAGCATCGACATCGTTGGTCGCAGGCATGGCAGCAATCTCGATCTCAATGTGAATGAGTCAATGAAAGAGTGTACATATTGATGGAGTAAAGAGAGAACGAGATCGAGAGATCGAGCTCTCGAGTTTATGGATTGACTTGTAGAGAGAGAGGAGGTGGGTGCTTGATCGACAAAAGTATACAACAAGTGAACAAGTGAACAATTGAGCGAGTCTTACAAGGGTTGCAGTTACTCTTCGTCACCACTTGGTGGTACGACAACAACTGGCACACTTGCTGTTGGTAGAATGTAATGGAGCGTCGTCTCGGTAGCAAAGCCGTGTGTCGGTTCATCGTCCAAGAGCTTGCGGCCCGCAAAGAGGAGCTTCGTGTTTTGTGCCAGCAGTCGGCGGTGCTTGTCGACAATCTGCTCCTTCAGTTGCAAGATCGTCGTGTGTGGGTAACACTCGAGTCTGAGTGTCTCGGCACCGCTGTTCGAGCGAGCAAACAGAATCGTCGGTGCCGAGACTGCTTGTGCAACAATGCCACCACCACCACCACCACCACCACTGCTCGTGGTAGCCGTGTAGGATGCCGAGGCTTGGACAGCAGCAGCAGCAGCAGCAGCGGTGGCTGCTACTTCCTCCTTTCCAGCGGCGGCCAGCGCGGCAAGTAGTGCCTCCTTCTTTGTGTTCGGCTGTACCACGTTGGGAGTTGCAAGAGGTGCTGTCGAGTCTGCGAGCTCCTTGGCTTGCTGTGCCACTGTTGCCTCCAGCGCTGCAATACGTCGGTCTGAACGGCGAGTCAGAAACACCACGACGTGCGTGTGTGTGCGTGTATCTCACCGAAATCAATATAGTACGTACTCGCATCCGCAGCTGCTGCCTGTGCCTCGCGAGTTTGCTGCTCGAGCTGCTGTTGCATCTGTTCCAAGCGGCCTTGTAGTTCACGAACGTGCTGCTGCTCTTCGGCGAGCTGCTGACGGCTGATGGCAACCTCCTGCTCGGCTGTACGCAACTGTGAACGCTGCACTCGTTCGTCGGATCCTGCATACCATGGCGTACGTCGTTCTCTTATTCAGTCGCTGGCACATTGTCGCAACGACACACCACCACGACCACCACCTCATGTACAACGTACGTGGATCGTCTGAAATGTTGAGGTTCACGAACGTCTCACGAAAGATGCCCGTCTCACGGAGCTGGAACCAATCGTTCGAGAGCACCTGGCCCGCAAACACGATCTGCACACGCGCGATCGATACATGATACCGCTCGCTGATGGCACTCTTCAATGCTCCGAGTGTTGCATTGATTGGCAGCGTGACACCAAACTGCTTATTGGTCTTGTGCTCACGCACAAACAACTGGAACATCTCTATATTGTATACAAGAGTATGAGACTTGTGTGTGTGTCTCTATCTCTCGTGCAATTTCAACCGAATGACTCTCTCTCTCTCTCTCTCTCTCTCTCTCTCTCATACCTGGTTCTTGGCGTTCGATTCGTGGTCGCTCTTCGGAATGAGATTGTTGTTGCGTTTGTTGCGTTTGTTGTTGGAGTTGCAGTTGTGCTTGATCCACTGGTGGCCTTTCACTCGCTAATTCACTGGCCTGTTGTTGTTGTTGTTGTTGAAGATCGAGCTTCTCACGTTCTAGCGACAATATTTGATTGTTCGCGGTACTTAATTGAGCCTCAGCAGAGCGAGCGAGTTCCGAGAGTTTCTCGATCGTATCAGTCTCACCTGCCATCACAAGGCAACGACGCAGAGTCAGATATTCGCAAGAGATGACTCAAAGTGATGACTCTCAATGTTGATGCTGATATTGCAGCAGCAGTAGTGCGCTATCGACATACGACTCGAGCCAACGAGAATCATATCGCCCGGTTCGAGAGCCGAAAGTACCGTGGTGGCGGGGCCTTGGAACTCGACGAGATTGGTGGGATCCATTCCATTGAACTCCTTGTTCATGATCCAGAGCCTCTGATGGGCGACTGGCACGCGACAACGCTCGTCGATCGTGGCTTGGAGGTCTGCGACCGTCATCTTGTGTTCGAATTGCAACGTCAATGGTTGACCATCGGCAAGACGAAGTACATGCAATCGGATCTCGGGTACTACGTTTGAGGTACGTATGCCAATCGCACGAGTTAGTGAGTGAGTGAGTGAGTGAGTGAGTTCGTTCGTTCGTGATTGATTGATTCAGTCATATAACGAATGATAGTATCGAGAGGTACCTCGTGTCTCGACCAATTGCTTGATTCGCTGGTCCTTGGCCCAGCCTGCTGCTGTCTTTTCATCTCGCCAAAGAAAGAATCCACCTTTCTACACATACACATACCATTAGTCGAGGTACGTGAGAGGTGGAGCTCTCGAGATATGGCAAGACCGCTGCGTACGACATACACACTTGATTGTCTTATCGGCACCATGATCGATCAGATACCGAATACAATCTTCATGACCACCTCTCGATGCCTTGGCCAATGCCGTCCAGCCATCTTCGTCGATATGATTCACGCTAGCTTTGGCTTGAATCAACGCGCTCACCACCGTGAGCGAGCCCTTGGCAGCAGCTTCCACGAGCTCCTTGCCTTGCTTGCCTTGTTCCGCAGCCATCTCACACACGCGCCACTCACGAAACCAATGCCGCTAAACTACGAGACTCGTCTTCAATGATCCACCGCAAGTATGAGTCTAGCTGAAGCGCCGACCAAGGAGCACACGACCTCCCTCGCGGGAATGAGGAGGACAACAAGTCGATCAACAGTGCGAGCAGAGGTTACAAGCAGCAGCAGGCAAGCATGCGAGTGAGGGTGCGCAAGAGAGCAAGCAGCGTGGTGTAAAGGCGCAGGCCACTGTTCCACCGCACTACACTCCCTGCGCACTCCGTCTGTGCGATCGGAGAGAGAGCGTCCTCGCGGAGTAAGAGAGTCACGCAGGTCGCGGCCCTCTCGCAGACGTGGCGAGACCGTCTCGATACCTTTACGCAGTCCTTCTATGCTGTGTGCACCGTGGTCGAAATTAAGCAGAGCGCAGTTGCAGAGGCAGAAGAGAACGACGGCGTGCAAGAAGAGCAACACGTTGAGACTTTTGTGCTCACATGATTGTAGTAACGTAGTTAGGTAGATAACGTAGGTAGCTAGATAGTAATGGCTGTATACATTGCCAGAGTAGGGGGTAAAGGACCTCTCGTAACGAGATACAACTTGTCCAGGTCCCAGGTTCCCTGAGTGATGAATGACCTACCTCATCATTCGTGGCCTTGGAACCAAGTGTCGGTGCTCTGACGAATGACCGGCCACCACGAGTCAGGAATCTGCGACTTGACCTCGTCGTAATCGGTCGTGCTCGCGACACGAATCTCGGTCGGTCCAGTCTGAAGCACACGGTCGGCAGGCGAAAAGAGCCAGAAGGCCGACGTGATCCATGGATTGAGTTCGACCACGAACCAGCGATCGTTCGGTGCATCAAAGTACAGATCGAGCACAAACTGGTTCGCAGGTACCACGGGCAAGAGCAGTGGCTTGAGTTGTGTGTTCCAAAAGTACAGTGCCTTCTCTTTGATCTGGAACCAGTAGGAGACATAAGTACACGATACTCGCACGTATCTTGATCGCGAAGCGAGTCTTGTAGAATGCGCAATCAACGCGAACCTCTTCTTTGCGATGCAACGAGCGCGTCGCTTGTAGCGGTGGGCAGCATGTCACGGCCGACAACGACGAGATGCCGTTCATGCTACCATTCCAGATAAAGGTACGAAACTCGAATACTATCACGAGTCAGTCATTCAATGAGCGAGTGAGAGGCCAACGAACTCTAGATCTAGATACCCGTACCTGGGTCAATGTCGATCCACTGGCGCAGCATGATCGTGAGATCAAAGACACCAAGATTGAGCGCGCGATCGAGATCCTCCTCGGCGCGCTCGCTATGCGACAACAACTGGAGCGCCTCGGCGCCGTTCGACACCTTGAACGATCGTAGCGTTCCAGTCACGAGCGCCTGCAGCGTGCGATTGGGCTCGGTGTCGGCGATCGTCGGCAGCACGGCCTCGTAGAACGGCCGAATGTTGTCGAACTCGGTGGCAGCGTCCTTGGGCGAGCGGTCGCAGAACTTGAGGAAGGCCGCGCCGTCGAACTCGCCCACGATCGTGCCCGTGAGCGTGTGCTCGAGCTCCGAGAGCAACGCGACGTCATCGGCCGAGGGAGCGCTCGAGCGCTGGCCACGGACGTGGAGATTGTGGCGCAGCAGCGCCTCGCCTTGCGCACGCGAGACATCGAGATACTTGGTGCGGAACGTGAAGCGCTCGATCGTCGAGTACCATCGATCCATGCGCACTTGATCGAACGCCGTACGGAGCTCGCCGAACACATCGCCGTCGCTATCCTCCATCTTCTATCGTCAGTGAGGGATGCGAGGGACGCGCGAGAGAGACACCAAGCAACAACATCGAGACTTCAAGAACAGCAGAACGACATCGACAACCAACACTCGCGCACTCGCCCCTCGCGCATCGCATCACACATTGGACCTGCATCCATCCATCCATCCATCCATCAACCTTCTCCCTCTCCCCAGAATGCGTGCCATCATTCAACGTGTATGGCGAGGTGCCGTAGCCGCGGGTGGCCAGCAAGTTTCCTCGATCAACCAGGGCATGTTGGTGCTGGTCGGCATCACGCACGACGATACGGCCGACGATGCCAACTTCATGTGCGCCTTCTCGCCCTCTGGCTGCGCCCTGTCCGCTCCTCGCCAGCCGCGCTAACGCTCGATACGCCACAGTATGCGCAAACTATTGTCACTTCGCTTGTGGGAGCGTGACGACAAACCGTGGTCCGCGAGTGTCGTCGATATGGGCTACGAGATTCTCCTCGGTACACAGGCACTGGCGCCAAGCTCCAACCAGACAGTGATACTCGCTAACTCCAACTCTCTCGTATCGTCTCGTGTATGTTCGACATCCTAGTCAGTCAATTCACGTTGTATGCCACCATGAAAGGAACCAAGCCCGACTTTCACTATGCGATGCAGGGCGATCGAGCGAGGCCATTCTTTGACGACTTTGTGCAGTCGGTAAAGAGTAACTACCAAGCCGAGCGAGTCCAGAGTACGTCATACTCTACATGATATCCACTCACTCACTCACTCATCAAAACCTTGATTCCAGCTGGAGCATTTGGACAACTAATGGAAGTGAGGTTCGTTGACTCTACATACATGGTCTCACAGTTTAGTCCTAATATCCGTATGCGTTGTATCTCCATAGTATGGTTGGTCATGGACCAGTAACCATCACACTCGATAGCCGCAATCGAACCAGTAAGCCATTGACATCATCTTCATCAACCTCACTTGCAGCAGCAGCAACAGAGTAACCATCATTCTTCACTAAAAAGAACAAGGTGAACACGGTTTTACTACTACTGAAACTAGTGAGATATAGAGTCTATCTGAGATAGCACAAAGCTAAATAGTTGTACGAAGATATATCTACATAGATATGAATTCATCATCTATCCATCCAAACGATGATGACGACAATGGCAATGACGACAATGACATGAGTTAGTGTGAGAGTTAAGAAGAAAAGAGTCCAAAGAAGTGAGACTTTTGAGGACTTGGCGCAGCAGCCTTTGCCTTGGCCTCAGTCTCGACAGCAGCAAAGTAACGGTCCATGACCATGCGTCGATGAGCCTCATCGATATCCGCGGTTCGAGTACCGAGCAAGACGGTCGAGGCGCGCACGGGATCGTTGGCGTAGTTGGAGCCAAAGAGGCCGCTTGCGGTCTTTTCGACAAACTCGGCCGTGCCCGTGAGCGAGTTGGCGGCGAGCGACGTCAAGCCGCTACCGACGCCCTTGACGGCACCGACGACACCCTCGCGTGCTCCCTGCACCGGCTTGACGATCGTGTCCTTGATGCCGTGAAAGAGGCCGGCCGTAAACGACGAAGTGCCGTCGACGAGGCCGTTGGCGACGTTGCCGATCGACGAGATGCCCTTGGACCAATCGCAGTACGTATGGCGAATGAGTTGATGGTCGCTAAAGTCCGGGTTCGAGTGGATGATGCTCGAGCACGTGGTGCACAGGCGAAAGTTGCACTCGTAACAGTGCAGTGTCGCAAGGTGCGAGTCGTCGATGCGGCAGCTCATGCGCGGCCACGGCAGGTGCGCATGGAACTGGCGCACGGCATTCGCGACGCCGTCCTCGGCGCGAATGTTGGCGCCCGCTTGGCTGGCCTTCGCCTGCACCTCGGGCGTCAGCGCCTGCTGGATCGAGGCGGCGAGCTTCTCGGCCGTGAGCTCCGTGTACGGCACCGGCGCGCCGCCGATGCCCATGTGCGCCACGGTGCGGCCCCAAAAGAATTGGTCGCCAAAGAACGGCACGACGACCGTTGCGCGACCGGCGCGCACGCCGGCCGCCGTCGTACCGGCGCCACCGTGGTGCACGACGCACGAGCAGTGCGGAAAGAGCCAATCGTGCGGCGCCGGTCCAATCATCATCACGTTCTCGGGCACGCTAGCTGGGTCCATGCCGGCCCAGCCCTTCTGCACGATGGCGCGGCGGCCCACGAGCGCCAACGCATCGAGCACCGTCTGCGTGAGACCGTCGGGGTTCGCGACCACGATCGACCCAAAGCCGACAAAGATCGGCGGCTCGCCGGCAGCGAGAAACTCGGCCAGATCGCTCGGCGGACTCCAGGTCGTGGCACCGTCGAGGAACCAAAAGCCCGTCACCGAGATGTGCTCGCCCCAGTCGGGCGGCTTGGCGAGAAGCTGCTCGCTGTAGCAGTACAGGAACGGCACTTGGAGGTCGCGCAACAAACGGTGGCCCGAGAGGCTCTTGGTGCGAATCGGCGCCAGACCGAGTGTCTCCATGCGCCACGTGTTGACCATGTCCTTGATACCGAGCCAAATCAAGCGATCGATAAGATCGTACGAAACGTAGTTGCTGTACGTGTCGCTCGCTCGCTCGGCAGTCACAAACGGCGAACAATACGCTCTCGTCGGAGACCACGGCATCGTGAACGACATGTGCAACGGAACACCAAGCTTCTCAGCAAGATGGAATCCTGCAAACGATGGTGGATTCGCAATGATTGCATCAGGGAGATAGTTATCACCTTCAATCACTGGTGTAACACATGCATCCCATGCTGATCGAAGTAACTCTTTCACCCACCTATCATTACATGCACAAAAATATCTCTCTCTCAGTACAAATGTAAAGAGTTCAACTTGAGAGAGAGAGAGAATAAACGTACGTTCGATGCTTGGAGATTCCTTCAGTTACAAACTTCATGGTAAACATTTGATTCTCAACCATAAACTCCATCAACTCCTTGGGATCGCCTGCAATCGGAAAGAACTCGATATCATGCGACATGACAAATGAACGGAAGCATTCATGCGTCGCAATTCGAACTCGATGACCAGCAGCCATCAATCCTTGAGCAAACGCAACAAATGGCTACATTCATCAATCCAAAGCAATAGACATATTAGAGAGAGACACACGTTCGAATGATAAAATGATAATAGTAATGAAACGAACCTGAACGTCACCACGTGAACCCACGAGCAAAATCAAGACTCGAAGCTTAATGATCGTATTCGAGATACGCTCCCATGATGACAGATCGAGCGACTCGCCCGTGCTCGGTGTGCTGGAACTCGTTGTACTCGTCGACGCCTGGATCGTGGGTGCCGAGATGGAAGAGTCGTCGCTCTCACTAGGAGTATCGTCGGCATTGACAATGGTGATCGGTGTCGCGCTCTCGGGATGGAACTGGTCGTAGAGATCGTAACGCTCCTCGATGGCGTGCGTCAAGTCATCGAACGAGAAACCGCCATGCATCTGGAACGACTGACGAAGGTCGGGAGACTCGCCCAACGGTACGCCAGTGACGGCCGGTGTGCCATCGACTGGAACCGCTACTGCTGCTGCGTTCAAGCTCGCGCCGGCCGGCGACGGCGGCACGACCGGACCGGAGATGACCTCAAAGTCGTTGAGGAACGAGAGATCCGACGAGCTCGTAATGGTCGACGATCGTGACGATGGAGTCGCGTTCTCGGTGCGATCAGAGTCGGTGATGGCATCGCGCTTCGAGAGAATGTTGGCGTAGATCGTCGAGCGAGTCATGGCACTCACGCGCGATTGGTAGCAGTTGTTGCACACACGCTGCGGCTTCTTGTAGCCGAACACTGGCAGCGGCATGGCGTGCTGCGAACATGCCGAGCAAAATACCTTGCCACAACGACGACAATGGTGACGTCGAAGGGTCAAGGTAAATTGCACGTTGCAGCTTTGACAATTGGGAGTGTTCTTTGACCACGGTGGTGCCTCCATTTACGAGAGAGAAAGAATAAGAGCGAGAGAGAGGCTTGGATCAGGTAATGATGACTAACGCAAGATTGAGAGTGATGATAGTATCTCTATCACTACTTGGAGAGTATCTCTCTTTCGATATAACAAGAACAGAGAGACTACGATGAGATCGTAACTCAGATATCAAGAGAGAATGAAGAGAGAGTTTGGAGGTAGAAAGCAACCTCTATCGAGTGATGATGGTGCGGCGTGGTGTGAGCGAGAGCGAGCGAGCAACCGACTGAGCGAGGGACGAGAGTGGCGAAAACTGAAAACCTCCTCCTCTGTGCGATCGCACTCCTTTGTTCACTTTTGCTGTTCGCTCACTCACACTCACTGAGACACAAATATCCATCCCATCATCAGATAGATATCTCTGAGTTGAACCCACGATACAACGATATGGACGTAGACAAGGCAGTGAAGAAGCTCCTCGAAAAGTATCGTGACGAGTTGGAGTATCTCGAAGAGTCGGGTAAGGTGAGATGTCGCGTCACGAAGCACGAGATGGCGCCCGACGAAGCCGTCATACGCAAGCATCTCGAGAGCACCAAGTTCAAGCTGGCACGCGAGTATCAGCGTGATTACTCGTCGTTCTTGCCTGTCATCAAGCCGCATAGGACGGATGAGTACGTTGATGGTTTGCTTGATTGCGAGCGAGACCCGATCTTCTGATCGATCCGCCATCGTGCTGCGTATGTGCAGCAAGAAGTTGTACTGCATCGCCTGCACCATGCAGCTGAACAAGATCCTCGCACAAGTCGAGAACCACTACAATGGTCGCAAGTGCTCTGCAAATCGAGGTGCGCGGATATCTTTGTGGCTCTCTCTCTCTCTCTGTCGCGGATGGTCATCAGTATGTTGCAGCGAACTGATCGGTCGTGTTGGGGTGCGGCAGCTCGGTACAACGAGCGATACGACAAGAGCAAGCGCCGCCATGCCAATGAGCGCGACGGCGAAGACGACGACGAGAATGATGAAGATATGCCTGAGTGGGCGCGTGAGCATAAGGATAACTTCTCGGACGACGAGAGCTCGCGAGATTACATTCGCGATGCTCAAGCTGCAGAGAAGAAACAGCAACGCCGCTCTCACGATGACGAGGATGACGAGGACGACGAAGACGACGACGACGAGGATGTGGACGACGACGAGGAAGACGACGGCGAGGATGTGGATGACGACGAGGAAGACGACGAACCAGTACACCACAAGCATCGGGCTAGTCTTGTCGCGAAGCCAGCCAAGGCCGACAAGCCAGCCAAGGCCGACAAGCCCGCAAAGGCAGCAGCCAAGGTCGAGAAGGCTGCAGACAAGCCTGCCAAGGCTGCAGACAAGCCTGCCAAGGTTGCAGCCAAGGTCGACAAGCCAGCCAAGGCCGAGAAGGCTGCAGACAAGCCTGCAAAGGCTGCAGCCAAGGTCGACAAGCCTGCCAAGGTCGAGAAGGCTGCAGACAAGCCTGCAAAGGCTGCAGCCAAGGCCGACAAGCCAGCCAAGGTCGAGAAGGCTGCAGACAAGCCTGCAAAGGTTGCAGCCAAGGCCGACAAGCCTGCCAAGGTCGAGAAGGCTGCAGACAAGCCTGCAAAGGTTGCAGTCAAGGTCGAGAAGGCTGCAGACAAGCCTGCCAAGGTTGCAGCCAAGGTCGAGAAGGCTGCAGACAAGCCTGCCAAGGTTGCAGCCAAGGCCGACAAGCCAGCCAAGGCCGAGAAGGCTGCAGACAAGCCTGCAAAGGCTGCAGTCAAGGTCGAGAAGCCAGCCAAGGTCGAGAAGGCTGCGGACAAGCCTGCAAAGGTTGCAGCCAAGGTCGAGAAGCCCTCAGCCGCAGGAGTGAGTGCACCATCCAAGTACGGCGCACATTTCATACGTTCGAATGTTGCTGCTCGCTGTTCTCACACCGAAACGACTGGCAGGAAGCGCAAGTTGGACTCGCTCGACACCACCGAGCCATCGGCCAAGCGTCAAAGTAAGGCGAAACCATAAACCCATCAGTTTACTTCAAACGCAAACGATACCTCCCCCACACAATATCCACCATTCACTCGTCTCATCTACGAGACGAGATGCGAGTAGCCGCAATCAGCGAGCAGCAGGTAGTGGTGCGATCCTGGAACGGCGGCGAAGGAGACGTCGCCTCCGGTCGATCTGAAAAACCAAAGCCGCAGCTGCTTCGGCCTCTCACTTGCTCACTCTCCCTCTCTCACACCATCACCACTCGTCACTCACACCACGACCCTCTCCCCTTCTTCCGTAGACTGAGAACATCACACAAGACACACAGAGAGATATCGATGGCTGATCAACATTTACTTTCGGGTTCGACTGTACGACATCGTCGTCCTGGAGTCGCAGCCAGTAGCTCGGGAGTGTACGCCAGCGGCACCACGAGCTCGACGCTCTACAGCTCGCCTCTCCGTGCTCCGCACCCGCGTGACACCGGCTCGTTTTCGCAATCGAGCCCCGATTTGAGTGGCTATGATGTAGCATCGAGCGCATTGCGTGCACAACAACAACAGACTTCGAGTTTGCTCGATCTCTCGGGCCTGTACTCGTGGCTGTACGAGCCGCTGTACCAGCTGCTGCGCTCGCTCTTTGGATGGTCGTCGTTCTCGTTCCAAATGTCCGACGCCACACGCCAATGCATCCAAGAGTTCAAGACCTTTAGCTCGCAAGTCTACGACTCGACCAGCCACGAACACGAGCGTACATTACTCGAGTACGCTGGAGAATCACACTCTTGCTTAGATGCTCTCATTGCTCCGACTCACTCGTGTCTCGCTCGTGTGTGCGCCTTGTGTAGACTGTGGCAACTCTCGTATCCCGAACATGAGCTCGATAACCGCCTCTCCAGCAAGTGGACCATGATGGGCTTCCAAAACAAAGATCCTGCGAGCGACTTTCGAGGAGCCGGTATCTTTGGACTGACGAATCTCGTCTACATGGCATCGCGATATCCGCGTCTATATCGCTCGCTGTTGCGCGGACTTCACGCTCCACCGGGAGCTGAGCAGTACGTGCAACACTTCCAAAGTCGCGTCGGTATGGATCGCTAACCCATCCACGTTGTCTCCAACTCAAGATATCCGTTTGCTATCGCGGGCTTGAACCTCACGATGGTGCTGTTCGGAATGCTCGGCTGGGGAATGCGAGTCGCCACTGGCAAGGCCAACGTACCACAATCGGTGCGCGACAAGCTGTTGCACATGATGTTTGCCGACAACAACGTACGGCCGTTGGTGTCACGGCTCGCTTCGAATCACGCTGCTGCACGCGAACGACTCGCAGCCTCGACTCCGGCGCTGCGTGGGTTCGCGCAAGCTTCCGATGGTGCTGCTCCTGGCGATATTCACACGACCAGCACTACCACTACTACCAGCACCAGTTCTCCTCCTCCTCCTTCTCGACAGAGGATGTTGATCGACTTTGGTGATGGCTTCGATGTGACTCCAAGTGCTACTACCAACAACGTCGAGGAGGACGATGACGAGTCGCCACTCGATTCGCCACAAGTCGCGCAAGGCCACCGACAACGCGACATTGACGCCGATGACGAGCAGAGCAACTCGATCGGCCTCGATGACTCGCTCGAAAGCATGCGCCCGAGTGGCCTCGAGGATGACCAAGAGACCGATGCGCCGCACCGCCGTACGCCAGCCTCCTCGCCAGCATTTGGCGTGAGTGACGACGAGCTCGAGACCGGTCATCGACGCTTCATCTTCGACGAGCTGTACTGCTTCTTGTTCCACCTCTTCGACAAGGAATGGTACAGTGCCCGAGCGACCTACATGCAGTTTCCGACGGTGCTCGAGGCTGCTCAAGCAAGATTCCAAGAGATTGTAGCACAGAGCAACTTTTCGTTCGAATACGTCTTGCGTATGAACGATGCCGCCGAATCGAATGCCACAAATTGAGTGTGAGAGTATATGCGTGCATACGTGTACATGCACATCATCATCATCAAGAGCTGTACCATACAAGATTTGTGTTTATCGTGTTATAAATACATACCATCTGATGATAGAATCAGATAGATATCGTAGTGCCCGGTCATTGTTGCAGTTGATAGATAGATAGGTAGGATACATTGCTTCGACATGCTGCTCATTGTTGTTTGGCATGCGTTGAAGACGGCACGGCAGCTTGCTCGTGTTTCTTCTTGCTCAGGAAGGCACGCACCTTGCGTTCCAGTGACCCGACAGCAGCAGCGCCAATCACCATGATACCAATGATCACTGGTGTAGGTATCGGATCTGGTCATCATGATGATTGGGTGATGATTAGAACGAGACTCGATGCTGTCGATCGATGCGCAAGATAGGTACCAGAATCGGAGGCTGTGAGGATGAGGTACGAGTAGTGATACCACAAGGTACTGTTGACGATACCGAGCAAGCCAC
>Ga0209935_1003439_pt1 | contig 16358 bp, 21 predicted proteins | sample ThiBio_1000_plan_2_FD_183958 | JGI IMG/M metagenome (GOLD analysis project Ga0209935, IMG submission 183958) | Wastewater bioreactor microbial communities from Cape Town, South Africa - Thiocy_cont_1000_plan (SPAdes) | ecosystem: Engineered > Bioreactor > Thiocyanate-remediating >... | reverse complement strand
CACACACGACTCCCGCAGGAACGAGCAAGGGGCTGTGCGAGCAGCAGATCGGCAGCCATCAACCAACTGTTCGTATTGGCTCTCGGGCACGATACATCCAAGTGCGTACCTTGCCATCAACGCAAGACTGCCATAGCTACCAGCTCGCGGGCCGAAGTCCGATGAGCCGTGCGGCTTCGTGGCCGCGGTGTAGGCTCCCCAAACAGGGCTGTCACAAGCGGCGCGTCCAGTCCAATACGGCGTGAGTCGAGGCCGAGCCTTTCGTGTTCGTGTTGATTGCTGCCCTCGAGCCAGCGGTACCTTGTTACCAGAATTCCACCTAGCGCAGTCGCTTGGGCTCCACGTTTCATCTGGCGATACCAGAAGCCGTCTTCTTCTTGTGCAGGAGAGCCATCGTCTCGACTCTGGTACTTCTGGCCGTGCACTGGAGCTTGGCGAGCGTACCACCTGTCGACCAGTGTGAAGTAGCGCTTCATGCCGCCCACTCGAGTAGCGAACTCGGCCGTCAAGAACTCGGGAGGCAAGTCGTCCATGCTGCTCATCATTGCTCAGGTGAGGGCTCGCTCTTGCGTGTGTATGTTTGTGTGTTTGTATGTGGCTCAACGCACGCAGTCTGCAGAACAATCTCGCGCCAGAGGTCATCTGAGGATGCTGCTGCGTGCCTGCCCATCCATCCACCAGTCAGCTCATCATGTTCCGTAAACCCAAAACCGTACGAGCAACTGGCGACACGCACCAGTACCGACACACGTTGCCCACGTGAATCAATGCTCGGACCGAGCTCCACAGATCCGATGGATCAAGCAGGAACGAGAAGACATGAGTCCAGATCTCAGTTGGCATCGCCATGATCGCAGCGCTCGAGCTCTCCGTTGGCGGTGGAGTCCCTGTGCAGGCCACGAGCACGTGAGCAAGCTACTCGAGCATTGCTTGGACCAAAGGGGAGGCCTGCGTACATTGCTCAAGCATTTGCAGCACCACCGACTCGAGCGAATGGAACTTCTTTGCTCGAGTGCGAGAGACTCGGATTCGCGCGAGCAACGACGTGAGGTAGCCCGGATGGTTCGTGAGCCCGACCTCGGGATACTCTCGGACGATGCGGTTCACGAAACGCAACGGAACCTCGGGCGAATGTACGACGCGCTGCAGCTCGGCAACGAGCGCCTCTCTCGGCAGCGCGTCTCGTAGAGGGATCGCGTCGAGCAGCTCCCCGAGGCAGTGCTCGGCAAACTCGGCGCGAGCGCACAGACCCAGCGCCGTACGAGGCTGACCTGGCGCGGGCCACAGCGAATCGACGTCCTCTCGATACCACGCAGCGTTCGGCACATTGAGCACAGGATTGGCGTTGCGATGCACGACCAGGTCCTTGATCTTGACCCAGCGTCGTTGAATCATGACGCCAATGAGCTCGCGAGCGAGATCGAGCTCTTCGTTCGCTGCCTCGTGGCGCTGGCGCAGCTCGGCGGCCTGCGCGTCTTGGATCGCCTTGGCCTTGCGTTCTGCTTGCAAACGAAGAGGCTCGACGACGCGCAAGAACAACGCTCGTTGCTCTGGACAAAGCTCGAGGAGCTCACGACCCTGAGCGATGTTGGGAGGGTCATCTGGTTGGGCATTCGACGCCACGCGAACGAGATCATCGTTCGACGAGATACCTGCGGATTGTAGCATCGAATACAGCACTCCGATTTGTATCGATTCCTCCATCGAGAGTGGAGTTGCGTTCGCCATCTCGTAATTGGTACGCTCGTGTGGTATGTGCGCTTAGTGCGTGTTTGTATGTGTGTGTGTGTGTGTGTGTGTGTGTGTGTGTGTGTGTGTGTTCGATCACAAACGAGAGAGAGGGAGAGAGGGAGAGTGTAGTGGCGGCAGAGCAATGAAGGAATAACGGAATGGCGGAGCGAAGCGAGCGAGCGTTTGGTCCGATCTTCACTGTGGTCAGTGGCAAAGCCGCAAGGCCGCTGCTCCCTCCCTCTCTCTATCGCAGTCGTGCCCTAACCAAGCTCACCAATACCAATCGATGGTCCGGACCATCGAGGTTCAGAAGCGAGGAGGAGCCTCATGAGTGTGCTCGCTCGCCGGATTCGAGATGGAGATGGAGATCCAGCCAGAAACAAACAGCAGCAGCTCGCACACAGTTCGCTCTCATTTCGTCACTCGCTCGCTCGCTCTCGCATCTCCTGGTTTGCACGCATCGATCGTGGTTATCATCGTTGGATTGCAGTGTCGTGGAACAAGTCACGCGCGTGTGTGATTGCATCGATCTGATGAGCTGTTCGACCAACGGCGTGAGCAGTAGCAGCAACGCCGCTGGTCGCGTGGGGCTGCTCGCGATACAAATCTACTACCCGCCGGCCTACGTGCGACAAACCGAACTCGGTACACGACACGGCGCCATTCCATGAGACGCCATCGACTCTATCATCAGTCGTACGGCATTCTGATGATCGACGAGAGTGCGGTGTTGATGACAGAGGAGTACGATGGAGCGCCATCTGGCAAGTACACGATCGGACTCGGCCAGCAGAGCATGTCGTTCTGTTCCGATCGCGAAGACGCGATCTCGATGGCGCTCACGGTCGTGACGGCCCTGATGCGTGAGTACGACGTGGAGTATCAGAGCATCGGACGATTGGAAGTCGGCACCGAGAGCTTGGTCGACAAGTCCAAGTCGATCAAGACGCACTTGATGACGTTGTTCGCGAGCAGCGGCAACCACGATGTTGAAGGTGTGCGACGATGATGGCGATGCTGTCGCTTCATTCGATGGAGCTGATATCAAGGAATGGATCGAATGACTCAGGCACCGACACATACAATGCTTGCTACGGTGGAACGCAAGCGCTATTCAACGCAATCAACTGGCTCGAGTCTTCGTCGTGTGAAGGCCGATTGGCGCTCGTAGTCACGACCGACATTGCGCGCTATCCACGTGGTCCTGCTCGGTACACATCGATGCCACCAGCACCGTGACGATCGGGCGCATTGAGAATTCTCTTCTCTAATGATACGCGCCATTCTGTACACAGACCAACTGGAGGATGCGGTGCGGTTGCGATGCTACTCGGACCCAATGCTCCACTCGAGTTCGAACAAGGTGCGGCTCCAATGCAACGACCACCGAATCGACGATCCTCCTCGTCCTCCAAGGATGGCCGCTCATCGATCGTATGCTAGGCCTGCGTGCGATCCACATGGATCACGTGTACGACTTTTACAAGCCTTGCGTGTCGCCGTATCCTGTGGTGGATGGGCCACTCTCGATTCAATGCTACATGCGCGCGTTCGATGCTTGCTATGCAACGTATCGAAGCAAGTTTCGTCGACTCCACGTACGTCGCTCGTTCGCGAGCCGCTCGTTGCGTTGCATGAAACCAACCGCAGGTTTGAGATGTCGCTGGTAGGACATGGAGTTCACCGAAGAGAATGCACAAGCCTACGTGTTCCATTCGCCGTTCAACAAGATTGTGCAAAAGTCGTTTGGTCGATTGGTATGTGCGCCAAGCACAAGTGAGAGGCGCCGCCACTCGTTGACCGACGCCATCGGCACAGATCTACAACGACTACTTGAATGGATGCCACAAGCACTCGGAGGCGCTCAAAGAGTTTTCTCACGTTGGACGTGAGGAGTCGTTGAGCAACCGAGCGCTCGAGCAAGCGTACGTCAAGGCCTCGCGCGTCGAGTACCAGCAAAAGGTGGCACCATCGACCTTGCTGCCTCGCGAGCTCGGCAATCTGTACACGGGCTCGGTGTTCAGCGGCTTGGCATCGCTGATCTACAATCTCGACCAGACGCCGCTCAAGGTACGCGTGCAAGTGATACTGCAGCAGTAGAATGACGATCGCGACTGAAGCTCACACTCGAGGACGCACGTCCAGGAGGGCGACCGTGTGGTGGTGTTCTCGTATGGATCGGGCATGGCAGCGGCCATGTTCTCGATGAGATTGAGCGACCGAGGCAGCAGCGAGCTCGAGGCCATGCGCGCGAATCTGCGGCGTGCCGTCGAGAGGCTCGAACAGCGCGTTCGAAAGAGTGCCAAGGAGTTTGACGAGCATATGGCGCTACTCGATGAGGCGCACGTCGCGATGCACAGCGACACGCGAGCGCTCACGTGTTCGGGCCACATTGACGACGCTAGTGAGGTGTACGTGCCTCGCGGCAGCACGAGCGAGCTGTTTCCAGGGACGTTCTATCTCGTGCGATGCGATGAGCGTCGGCGGCGCTTCTATCAATCGACATAGCGCGCAATCCCCCTCCTCGCTCCTCGCTGTGCCTCTCGCATTGCGAAGCAATGAGTGTACGACCAAGAGAAAGAGTGAGGACCACAAGGTTTGTTGTTACTGCTCTTGGGTACGCGTAGAAATACGACGATAGATCAAGGAGGAGGAAGAAGAAGGAGAACGAGAACGAGGACAAGGGCGAGAGCGAGAGGAGCTGAGCATATGGTTAGGGAAGAGGAGCTTAGAAGAGAGCCACGATGAGAGCGATGGCAACGAAGACGAGCGACGAAACGACGACCGGTGCCGCGTTCTGGCTCTCGGGCAATGGGCTCAGGAAGCGGTTGCGGTTGCAGAAGTCGGGCTGCGGCGAGTTGCGCGCCAGCGTGCGCGTAAAGTGGCAGCTGGGGTTCGAGAAGTCGGACGCGGTGGCGTGCGCGTTCTGCGCCGCACCGCACCACCAGAGCTGCAGAATGCTGCCGCCGGGCTGCACGAGGTCGAGCGTCACGAACGAGTTGCCCTGGTTGTCCTGCGCGAAGCCTTGCGCGAGGTGCGACTTTTGCGACACGACGCCGAACTCGTAGCCGATGCCGATCGAGACACCGCTGCTGCCGACCACCTGGAAGTCGTACGAGGCGACGTAGAGGTTGTTCTGGACGCACGAGTCCTGGCTGTTGACGACGTTGGTGACGCTGGAGAAGTCGCCAACCAGCGTCTCGAGCGAGCGCTGGCTCAGGATGCCGCACTGCGTGGCGCTCGGGCGCGCCGAAGCGATGCGAGTCTCGAACGAAGCGAACTCCTGCGACGGGTTCTCGGCGCAAGTGTAGAAGCCCGAGTAGCTCGTCTTGTCGGCCGAGAGCGTGTACGAGAAGCTGCCGTTGCTGCACACGCCGAGGCCCGCCTCGTACCACGTGCCGCTGACCGACGAGCCATCGCTCGAGAGCGTACCGACGTACAAGCCGGCCTCCGAGTAGATGCCGTAGAAGACGCCGGTGCTCGAGTCGCCGCAAAAGTACGACGACTGGCCGTAGGCGCCGTTGTCCGTCCACTGGCCGTCCCACGAAGACGACGGGGCAGCTAGTATCGAGGAGTAACAAGGAGAGAGCAACGAGGGAGAGTAACAAGGGGAGAGTAACGAGGAGAGCAACAAGGAGAGGGAGGTGGTTGTCAGTCAGGAGGAACGAGAGAGGCGCCTTGCTCGACGCCACGCCGCACTACGTTCATACCGGAGGCAAGGAAAACGATGGCCAGAAGCACAAGAGCCGGGAGCAATCGGGAGGCCATGGCACGCTTGAGTTCGACGCTGCAACAATCGCACAGCACGCGGCACACGAGCGAGCAGAGGGAGCGAGGGCGAGGAGGAGAACGAGAGACAAGAGACGAGCAACGAGACGAAGACAGAGAGACGAGGAGGCGATATATAAGGCAGCCGACGAGCGCACCATTGCCTTTATCGTGATTTCTCTCTTCCCGCCAGATATTTGTTGGTTGGATATTTGGTTCATTCGTTCCACTTCAAATGATCGGCGTGGCACGAGCTTGCAACACGGCACGCACTAGGTTCTCGAGCTTGCGCACCAGTGGCGTGATCTCACTGAACGACCACTCTTCGATCTCGGTCGCCGCTGCCTGCTGCTCCTGCTGCTCCGGCGGTTCCTTGTCGGCGTGCGATGGAATGACTCGGATAAAGTCGATCGGCAGCAGTTGTCGGCTGGTGCTGCTGATGAAGGCGCCCTGCCAGTTGGCAATGTTGTGCACTGAGGGCCGTTCGAGGCGAACCGGGACATTCTCTCGCCGGCACTGCTCGAGTATCTGCAGATCACCATCGCCCGCAAATGCCGTTGGTTGGTCTCGCTGCTGCTGCACGGCTCATCGCTGCAGCCTTTGCGTACCATGCTCGCAATTGTGCCCGAGAGAACGTACTGCGGCGGCGCCGTGACGATCGTGTCGTTCTCGACCACAAAGAAGTTGCTCGAGAGGCCCTCGTACAGATGGCCGTCGCCATCCATCATCACGACCTCGTTGACGTCGGGCGCCATTTGGTCCTCCATCACCTTGCGAGTCCTGTTGTTCGCTCGCGCTATCAGAACCCATCCCTCGTCGTCGAGAATTCGATCACTCGAGCAACGACGAACCTGACCCAATCGAGCGTCTTGAGCGTCGGATTCTCTCGATGGAACTCGCGTATCTCGATGCCGATCGGCGGCTTGGGAATGTCGGTGAGCTGCTCGAGGAAGGCGTACGCATCGACGGCGCTATCGGTGTGCGCCGACTTGCCGAGTGTCATGTGGATGCGTATCTCGTGCGAGTCTCCCAGCGCATCGGCCTCGGTGATGTAATGTCGCAACGCGTGCTGCAAGGTCGGGAGCAGCAGCGCCTTCACGTGCTCGTTCTCGTACGTTCCTGCGTGCTCAGATGAGTCCGACAGTCCCTTGGCTGCAACACGCACGCACGCAGCACGTTAGAATAATCGTCGTCTTCGTCGCCATCAGCAGCAAGGTTCGTGAGATACCTAGACGATCGACGTGCGTATCAAAGTCGACGATTGCACGACGATCCAATGTCCGCGCCGTCGTGTACGTGATGGCTACGCACAAGTGCACAACGAGTCGAGATATCAGTCACTCGGTTCTATCTTGATGGGTGCTTGGTCTGCATCATCATCATCGCGCAGATCATTGCACGAACCAGACGGTATCGACAGCAGAAAGTCCTTGGGCGACCTCGGTACATCCGCCAATGCCGAGGCGTTCTTGAATGCCAACGCCAGACCCGACGAACCCTTCATCGTACCGCCGCCCTTCCTGCCGCCCGAGTGGATCAACGATACGAGTCTCCGAGTCGCCATCGAGGGAGAGTGAGTGAGGGAGTGAGGGAGCGCGAGTGAGGGCGTGTGCGTTATGATGCACGTGCGTCAGCGAGCGAGGATGATGTCAGCTCTCACGATAGGAACAGTAACCCGATATCGATCGATTCCTTCCTTCATCAATCGAAGCAAATCATTCATTCGCTTGCTGCCCTCGTCTGAATCACATCTCTCTCTCTCACATATATCACACGACGACGACGACTGCTTGACTCGTCGATATATCACGATGAAGAACCTCACGACCGTGATTCTACTCTATCTAACTCTCCTCGCTCTGTGTCTCGGAAGTGAGATCTTCGTCGGTGTCGAAGGCGTCGACTCGCCCGAGTGCGGCGCCACGTTCAACACCTCGTGTGCCTCGATCACGTACGCTCTCGGCCTCGCGGTGCCGAACGACATCATCATCCTCCTGCCGGGTACCTACAACTTCTCGTCGGTCGTCATCTCGAAGCAAAACATCACGATTCGAAGTATGTACTCCTCCCTCTCGCAACCAATCAATCGCTCTCTCTCTCGTTGACGTTCGATGATGGTGCGCAGGTACCGAGGGTCCCGCAACCACGATCCAATGCCCGGCTCTCGAGCAGTACTGCATCGATGTACAAGCCTCGGGATGTTTGATCGAAGGTCTGACGTTCGTAGGCATGGACACGGCGTCGACCATCATACACGCAGCTGGCCTTGCGCCTCCCGCGACTGTCGTCATGCGATGCACCTTCACGGGCATCTCGTCGACCACCGGCACTTCGGCACTCATCGAGGTCGAGAACATGGCACCTCCCGTACAACAACAACAACAACAACAACAACAACAACAGGCATTGGATGATCCCTCGCAAACCTACGGCATCGTTATCGAGGGTTGCGTGATCGAGAACATCCAACAGAAGATTTTGATCGAGGCCGACTCGGCCAACGTTGTGTTGCGTGGCTCCTACATTCGCGACATCTCGTTGACCAACGAGCTCGACTCGCGAGCCATCAACTTCCTCTATGCTACCAACGCCGCGCTCGCTGCCGCCTTCTTGAGTACGCATCTACCGACAAGGCGATTTACGCGCCGCGAGCACCATGCTAACCTTGCTGGAATGCGTCCATTGGCATCGTGTGTGCGTCGTCGTTGCTGATGTTGTACGATGATCGCAGTCGACGATTGCTCGTTCTTGAACATCACTGCATCGGTAGTCATCAGTGCCGAGCCTGGACCGACTCAAGTCAACACCATCTCGAACTCGTACTTTTATGGCATCGTTGGTATGTCATCATTCAAGCTGATTCGATATTGTCAATTCGATTGATTCGATTGATTCGATTGGGTTTATGATGATACTGCAGCGAGCATCGCCGTCTACTTTAGTGGCCAAACAAGTGGCTCGTTCGTAGTATCGGGCAATACGTTCGACAACAACACGGCCGCGAGTCTCATTGCAGCGGGTTCGATGGTGGGCGCCGGTCAAGTGTTGACCGCGTGCTCCAACTCCTTCAACTACAACATGCCGCAAGCCGGCAGCAAGTACAACGCCGCCATCAACGTGCTGCAGACGGCCACGAATCCGTATCCGAAATACGATACCGTCGTGTGCGACTCGAGCTTCACGCACAACTCGGTGCCGTCGGTCGCCATCAATCGCTTCCAGTCGGTGCTGATCAACAACAACACCTTTGAGGAGAACAACGCCTACTCGGTCATTCTCGACTCGGTCAACGCCGAGGCGCTTGCGGCTCCTCGAGTTGCCACCGTCTCGGCCAATGAGTTCTCCGAGTACGCATCGCGCGCACTCTCCGCATCGCTGTGCCATTGACTGACTTGCTCTCTCGCTATCACTCACTCTCACGTTGCACAGCAACCTCGAGCTCTCGGTCGTGGTGTACGGCAATACGCAGAACACGAGCAACGCCCACGTAGTCGACGTGTATCTGCAGCAAAACTCGTTCGAGGACAACACTGGCAACAAGGCCGGTGCCGTGTTCTCGCGAGCTGCCGATACGACCATCTATCTCACCGACAACGAGTTTGAGCGCAACTCGGCTGGCGACGTCAACGGTGGCGCCATCGTGTGCTCGAACCTCGCGCCGATCAATGCCAGCATCCTCGTGTTCCAGGGAGCCAAGAGCACGTTCTCTGGCAACGAACCACGCAACATCGGCACGGGCGAACTGTACGTGCATCTCTCTGATCCCAGATTCACTGCTAGTGAGCGAGTGCTTCGCTAACTCACAGCGATACGATCACCACTAGGGCGTGTTCGCAGTCGTGCGACAGCACCAACGACTCGATCTGCAACCCCAAGAGTGGCTCGTCGCTCACATGGCTGTGGGTCACGCTATCGATCGGCGGTGCCTTGGTGGTGTTGATTGCCATCGCTGGTATCGTGTACTTTGTACGCCATCGCTATCTGCACAATGGCTACGATACCGTGTAACAGCCTCGCTCGTGGAGGCAGTTACCTCTTGAATAACCTCGTCTTTGTGGACGAGGCAATTCGCAAATGCATAGTTGGATAGTTGAATAGATAGATAGATAGAGTTGGTACTTTGGCAGATTCAATAGATGTGGATGCAAGACCGTTTGGCAGTTACTAGTTACTAGTTAGAATACAATCCACCAGTGCTCACACGCATTCGCTCTGACCAATGATGATCTCACTCAACAAGTGCATGTCCATATCAACGTGCGTGTGGTTGTCGCTAAAGGGCTCGCGTCTCGACTGTGGCACCCGATGCTTGGATCGGTGCTTCGAAGGCTCGAGATCGAATACCATGACGCTCAAAGATACCAACGATACGCTCTCCGACTTGAGATGCGTGTGTAGCTGGATAGCACAGCGCCAAGATCGTCGGACCTGCGCCTGAGAGACACGCGCCAATCAGACCCGGACACTGCGAGACATCGAGCTCGAGAGCTTCGCTCAAGCCAGGCACCAACGCCGCTCGATACGGCTGGTGAACGCGATCCTTCATGGCCTCGTGTAGCACACGGACGTCGAGTTCGTGCGCCGACAAGCCAGCGCACAAGACGCTGACTCGCTGCAGATTGAAGACGAGGTCGGCGCGTGAGAAGCTCTGTGGTACGACACCGCGAGCCTTGGCGGTCGAGAGCTCGAACTCGGGTATCACGACCACCGCAGCGATGCCAGGGTTCAATGCGATCGGCACGTAGCCGACCAGTGGCTCGGTCGAGGCGCCGTGAGTTGCGTGAGGCTCGGCTTCATGAGTACCGTGTTCGATCGCCTGCGTCTGGAAGCACGCAACCATGCCGCCCACGAGACTCGGCGTGCTGTTGTCGGGATGTCCCTCGAAGCGGCAGCACTCGTCCACGAGCTGTTGTCGACTCAACTACAATCGCGCCAACCACTCCTAATCAATCCAATCGATTCGATTCGATTCGATTCAATTGGAGGTGTTAAACGGTACCTCGAGCTCGCACAATTGGTTCGCAAGCATGCAACCAGCGACGATCGCTGCCGCCGAGCTGCCGAGACCTCGAGCCAGAGGTATCGAGTTCGTGACCGTGATCTTCTCCACACGCGCCCATGGCATCACTACGCATTGATATTGGTATCGCGTGAGACCGTGATTCGATTCGATTCGATTCGATTCGGCTCGCGCACCTCGGCCAAACCGACGAGCCAGCGTCGCAGCGGTCGATAGGATGAGATTATCCGCTACACGCGACGATACACTGCCCGCTCCTTCGCCAAGGTGCTCGTAGTTCAGCTCGATCTCGCGATCACTGCGAGCGTCGTTGGAGGTGTTGTTGTCTTCAGCAGCGCGAAGATGTACGCGCAACTCGAGTGGCAGCTGTAATGCCAAGCCGATCACATCGAAGCCGGGTCCTAGATTCGAGGTCGAGCCCCACGTTCTGATAGTCACTTCGAGCATTGGGGAGGCGGCGGCGGTGGTGGCGAAGTGGTGGTGTCCACTGCGAGAAAGGCAACGCAATCGATGATCTTGCTCGAAGAGATGCGTGCGAGCGAGCGGAAGGAAGATAAGAACAGTGATGGCCACTCGACAGGCTGGTCGGTTGCATTCCTCGGCCGGCGCGGGGGCCACTCGACCTTCCCCTCCGGACTTGTTTCTTGCGAGGCAGAGAACTCAAGCCCCCAAATGGTGCCTGAGTTCTCAGTGGTGCTCACTGGGTGCTGTTCTGTCACAATGTCTCATGCCGGCAAGGTTGGATACGCACTGGCACCACTGGCGTTTTCCTTTCTCCTGCCACCGTTGCGAGGTTGCGGCTGCTGAGGAAAAAGTACGGGACGTGCATCCGAGAGTTCGTCTCGCTCGTCTCCCTCCCTCTCGTGTCTCTGCTGCATCCGTGTGTGTGCGTGTGCGGTCCTCGCCCGACCACTGCCAGCCTCGCCAGTGTACGTGCCACGTCTGCGCCTCTTCTCCCACCTGTCTTCAAGGCCTTCCTCGTTTCCTGGGCCTCCAAGACAACGAAGAGAAGGCCGCGACGCGAAGAGAAGGATAGCAACATCGCCGCACATGCGCACCGCGTACTTCATACGTACCACGCTGACACACCGGCGCATATCGCACGAGAGCGCTCCCTTGCTGAATGGAATGCGGAGCGAGTGATTGATGCCTTTGTTGACCTCTCTCATTTGGATGGATTGATGCAGCTTGTTGGACTTCTCCTCGCGACTACTTGGATCAACACACCAAGCTCACCGAGTCGCCTCGAGCCCCACAACCCCCGATGGCTGCTCGAGTGCCTCCATCGCTGGCCGCTGCCTCGTTCGTGCTCGCTGCGATTGTGTTTCTCTCGAGTGTCTCGCTCGTGTGGGCGATAACGATTCCGATCACGAGCACGAGATACACGGCCAAGTACGTCCAATCTTCGACCGTGCCTCCGACCACCAACGCGACCAGCACCATCAATGGCATCGCCTTCTCGTCGATCAACACGATCTTCTTCGCCGACGCCAACAACAACTTCATCTTCGTCTCGTCGTTCGATGGCACGACCACTGCGCCTCGAGCGTTCGCCGGCACTGGTGCGGCAGCCAGCTCTCCTGCAGGAGGCTCGGCCGTGTCGACCAGCATCAACAAGCCTCAAGGAGGCGCGGTGTTCGGCGGCAGCCTTTACTTTGTCGAGAACGGAGGCCATTGCGCTCGCTCGATCAACCTCGCCACCACGATCGTCTCGACCGTCGCAGGCCAGTGCGGCTCGTCGGGATACGGCGGCGACGGAGGCTCGCCGCTCGTGGCGCTCCTCAACTCGCCGACAGCGATCGCGGTCGACTCGAGTGGTCGTGTGTTCATCGCCGACAGCGGCAACCAGCGCATCCGAATGGTGAGTGCCAACGGCGCCGTCATCACGACCCTCGTCGACTTCACGATCGAGGGCCTCTCGGTCATCGACTTGTCGTTCGACTTCCAGAGCTCGTACTTGTACTGGGTGTCGTCGAGCATCCTCGGTCGAGTGAACCTCGCCGGTCAAGTGACGCAAGTGATTGTTCAGCAAGCAGCGACAACCTTCAAGGGAGTGTCGGCAGTTCCAGGCTACGCTCACTTGGTGAGTGTCCTCGACTCGACCAACACCGCATCGTTGATCGACTGCCTCAACGTGGCGCTGGCGACCACACTCACCGAGAAAGTGGGCACGACGGGTGCGTCGAATGCCTTGTCGGTGGCGGCCATTCCAGGAGCGATCCTCGTCGGCCAATCGGACGGCAAGTTCAAGCGATTCTACAACTTGTTGCCGATCGATGCGTTGACGTTCTCGATCTTTGGAGCCGACACCATCGCTGTCGACTTTCAGGGCTACACTGGCACCAACCCATACTCAATCGTTCCCAAGGTGTTCAATGCTCAGAACGCCACTTGTGGCTTCGGCATCAACACTGTCTCGACTGGTCCCATGTGTCCCGCCAACGTCGGAGCTCCTCGCGGAATGTCGATCACTCAATCGACTCCAGCATTGAACACCGTGTTCTACGCCAACAACGCTGGTCACACGATCGAGCAACTCAACTTGGGAGCCACGAGCTCGGTCACAGTGTTCGGAGTTCGAGGAACATCGGGAACCGCCACCAACCGCTTGAACTCTCCCACATCGACCGCAATCGACGACACCGAATCGACAGTGTACGTCGCCGACGACGGCAATCATCGATTCTTGTGGTTTGCCACCGCCTCTGGCCATGCGTACCAATCGTATCAGGGTTACATGTCGATGACGTGGACCATTCGAGACATTGCGTTCGAGAATCGACCCAACCTCTCGGGAGGATCTCGATTGTGGTTCGTCGGAATCGACAACGCCTTGGCTCAGAAGACGGCATTCGTCGGATACTTGGACTTGTCGACGACGACGTTCTTCATTGTCGTGTCGACCTCGCCTCCGACTCAAACATCGCTGTCGTCGGGACCTCTCTCGTCTCTCGTGATCTCGGACCCAGTGGCGATCTCGGTCGTGAGCACGTCTCACACGAGCACGGTGTTGGTGGTCGACTCGAGACTCGGAGTGATTCGCATCGACTTGACCGAAGGAGTGGGAGCATCGTTGAGCGGCCAGTTCCAAGTGATGATGGGTCTTCCGACTGCGACGTTCGGCGTCGTGCAAGTGTCGCAATCTCAATCAATCTTCACGGACATCTCGAGCCACTCGCTTGGAGTGTTTGTGAGCGAGAGCACATCGAAAACGGTGATCGTGTTGCCGGCGATCTTGAAGCCAGGAGTGTCGGAGATTCGACAACTCGAGCTCAACGTCAATCCTCAGCCTCTTGCATTCGCGAGGGCCATCGACGGCAACGGCAACATGTATGTGTTAGACGCTACCAACAAAGCATTCTTCATGCTTCCGAATCGAGAGCTTCCCGAGGTTCGACTCGACACTGGACAACTCGTTTATCCCACCTCGGTGCTCGCCATCGGACCCACGAGGAACAACGTGTACGTGCTTGACTTCAACGGCTGCATCTATCAAGTCGTCGGCAATGGACTCGTGCTCGTGGCTGGCAAGTGCGGCACGGCATCGACTGGAGCCTCTGATCGAGGCGACAACGGACCTCCAGCTCTCGCTCGATTCAACGCTCCATTCTTGCTCGAGCGAGTGGCAGGAGCAGGCAACGAGAACAAGATGCTCGTGCTGGATGAATCTCAAACGCGAGTTCGATTGATCGACTGGTCGGTTCCAACCATCTCGACACTCATCACGGCTCCAATGAACACGCTCTTCACCGGAATGGCTTACAATCCCACCAATGGATTGTATGTTGCCTCTCTATGGTCGAGTGGAGGTACTCAAGCATTCGTGTTGATCAATGCCGCCAATGCCACAGTCCAAACTCTTTACTCGGCTCCCGGATACAAAAACATCGATCAGTTCTCGCCTCCTCCGACCTTGACCTTGAACCAGTACACCTCATTCTCCGTGCTGTTAAATATCGAGTGGGAATCGGGAGACACGTACCGATTCATCGATGGCAGCTTGACCATGAGAGTGACGTTCAACAGCGCGAACTACTTTGACACAACCACGGCTCAGATGACCACCTTGGCTGGCACTGCCTCATCGCCCTACGGTCTCTCGCCCGACATCTTATCCGCGAAATATGCTTCCGCCAACATCTTCCACAACAACTGGGCGCAAAGCAGCTCCCACGCTGTCGGCGGTGGGCAGCAAAACTTTGACTCTGACTCGTATGCGTACTACTACGGGGCCGACTACATCATCTCCCTCACCAAGGTGCAGTTCTTCTGCATCGAGACTCCGAGCATGAGCATCTACTCGAATGCCTGTGCCTCGAACTCTGCATTGTGCCAGCCTGGACTCTTTGGAGGATCGCCTCTCGTTCCGGCCCTCTCATCGTCCGCCACTCGAGCTGCAGGCACCAAGCTCGTCGCCGACACGTTCGATGGCTCGGCTTCGAGCGAGTTGATCGTCGCCAACGTCAAGACCGGCACCTTGGTCGCTTCTCTCTCGGGCAGCTCGACACTCACGGTCTCGATCGTGACGTCGACCACCTCGACATCGTGCTCTCGAATCCGACTCACGTTCACTCCGACGTGTGCCGGCACGTTCAGCAGCACTCTCACTCTCACGTACACATCGAACTTCAACTCGTCGATCGTGTCGTTGCAGTATCCAGTGCAAGGAGTCGCTCGAGCACCAGTGCTCCAAGTGTTCAACCAAGCTCTTCCGACTGCTCCTGTTGGATCGGGACTCGCTCCATCGATCAGTCTCGGCACCAACTTTGGATCGGTGGCTCCTGGCGCTGCCAAGTCGATCACGTTCACTCTCTCGAACTCGGGAGCTCGACCACTGACCGTGAGGAAGCCAGTGCTGACTCAGAACCCATCGAGCGGCACTCCATGGGCATTGAGCGGAGTGCCGTCGACGGCGTTCATCGTGTTGGCGAGCTTGAACACCACGAGCGGCATCACGTTGACGTTCACTGCACCAACGAGCAGCTGCGGAGTGTTCAATGCCACTCTGGTGCTCAACGACGACGATTGCGGTGTGGCGTACACGATCAACTTGCAAGCGACCGTCACATCGACAGCTGCTCCAGTGATCTCGGGCTGCTCCAGTCCATCATCGACGCCTGCTCAACTTGGTCGATGCTCGGCAGTCGTGATGCTTCCGTCTCAACCGACGGCGACGTATTGCAGCCAGCCATGGCCAGTGACGGGACCAGCTCCGACAGTGATCAACAACGTGTATCCAGTGGGAACCAACAGCTTCACGTTCACATCCACCAATCCTCTCGGCAACTCGTCTACTTGCTCGATCACAGTGACAGTGACCGATAACCAACCGCCGAGCATCTCGTGTCCTCGATCGTTCTCGGTGTCGCAGTGCTTCTCGACCGTGAGATACTTGCCTCCGGTTCCAGTCGACAACTGCCAAGCGAACGTGACTCAGACAGTAGGACTCGCATCGGGATCAGTGTTTCCTCTCGGAGCGACGACCAACACGTTCGTGGCTCTCGATCCATCAGGAAACTCGGCCAACTGCTCGTTCACTGTCACGGTGACGGCGGCCACTTGTTCGTCGAGCACGAGCTCGAGCGCTGCTCTCGATCCGACGATCGACAACGACGGAGACGGAATCACGATCCAACAAGGCGACTGCTGCGAGACGACCGACCAATGTCGAGATCCATACCTAGTGAATCCAGGAGCGGCCGAGATCGCTGGTAACGGCATCGACGACAACTGCAACGGTCGAGTGGACGAGAATCGCGACTGCGACTTGATCGCCAACGAGCAACGATACACGTCGTTCACTCAGACCAACATCGAGCTCTTCACTCGAGCTCTCGGA